>WNFS01000004.1_pt1 | contig 250947 bp, 213 predicted proteins | sample 5400141 | NCBI WGS metagenome assembly WNFS01 (sample SAMN13153358, study PRJNA577476) | soil metagenome | isolation source: 60 cm saprolite under Madrone tree | place: USA:California | collected 2016-06-14 | reverse complement strand
AAGCAATGTTCAATCTGGCTGTCGCTTATGGTCGAGCGAAGCAGTGGGCACAGGCGCGCAACACTGCGGACGATCTGCATCGAGCGTTTCCCCAGAGTCCGTGGGCCGCACGGGCATTCGTTCAGGCCGGCCAGACGGCGGAAGATGCCAAGGATGCAACCGACGCGTCATATTTCTATCGAGCCGCCGTTAACTTCTATCCCGGCGCCGCCGAAGTCACGCCGGCTCAGTTTTATTTTGCGTGGCAAGCGCACGAAGGGAAGAACTTTGCTGAATCGTCACGGCTCTTAACTCAGCATCTCGCTAATTACGCCGATCGCAACACGGACTTTCGCGGCAAGGCGGCATACTGGGCTGCGCGCGACAGTGAACGCATCGGCAAGCCGGCGGAAGCACGGGCGATCTATCAAGGTTTGCAGGCTCGCTATGATGCAAACTGGTATGGCTATCTGGCCAAGCAACGGCTCGACACGATGGGCCGCAATGGCAACGTACCGGCGAAAGATTTTCCCGCGGATTCCGAAATCGGGCGCGCCGTGGCGAATCTGAAGACGGTGACGGTGGCGGAGGAAACCGCCGGAGCAAGTGAGGATGAGCGAATTGCGAAAGCCGATCAACTTTCGATCGTCGGTATGGACGATTGGGCGCTCGACGAACTCGGCGTAGCATCTTCGGTCGCACCGTCCAGCCCGCGCGTGAATCTGGCAATCGCCCGCATCTACCGGGCTAAGAATGACAACGTGCAAGCGCTAAATATTTTGAAGCGCAGTTATCCGGACTATTCCCAGATGAAGCCCGAAGAGATGCGTAAGGACGAGTGGGACATTTTTTATCCGCTCGCTTACTGGGACATTATTTCGCAGGAGTCGCGGGCGCGCGCGCTCGATCCATATCAAGTCGCCGGCTTGATTCGGCAAGAGTCGGTTTTCAATCCGCGCGCCGTATCTTCAGCGAGAGCTTATGGGTTGATGCAACTGGTAGTTCCCACCGGGATCCTGACGGCGAAAAAGTATGGCGTGGATCGCGCAGTCACCGTCGATTCTCTATTCGAACCTCGTTTGAATATTCAGCTGGGCACAGCTTTTTTCAAAGATCAGATCGACAAGTATGGCCGCATTGAATACGTCGCCGCCGCCTATAACGCCGGACCCGGCCGCGTCGTTCAGTGGCGCGCTACTCTGCCTCTGGAACTGGACGAATGGGCCGAGGCTGTGCCATTTCGCGAAACCCGTCTCTACATTCAAGGCGTCGTGCGCAACACGCTCCAGTACAAACGGCTGTATGACGAGTCTGGCCAGTTCCGCGCCGAGGTGGGCACGCGCGCCGTCTATCCAACGTTGAAGGGCCCGCCTTCGCAGCCTGACTCAACCATCCATCTGCGCAAATCGATCGGCGAAGAAGAAGAATGAGCTGTCCACAGATTACGGCAGATTACACTAATAGGCATTAGACCCACACCGCGATTGGGCGGCAAACTTTTTCTTAACTGCCAATCATGCTTCTGCGTAATCTGCGTAATCTCTGGATAGCTAATATCGCGTTACAATTCGTCTATGTACACAATCAAAGTCCGTTCTCATCAACGCGAAGAACTCGTCGAGTTCACGGCCGAAGTCCAAAGCAAGCTCAAAGAATCAAGCGCGCGCGAAGGCATCGTCATGCTCTACGTGCAACACACCACGGCGGGCCTGACTGTGAATGAGAATGCGGATCCGGATGTGCCGCGCGACATGCTGCACCTTCTCCGGACGTTGATTCCACAACACGGCATGGGCTTTCGCCATGGCGAAGAGAATTCCGATGCGCATATCAAAGCCAGCCTCGTCGGACCCAGCGTCACCATTCCGTTTACCGATGGAGAGTTGTTGCTGGGGCGCTGGCAGGGAATTTTTCTTTGCGAATTCGACGGCGCCCGCGAGCGCAAGGTAATCATGATGGTGCGCTAGAGTCGTCGGAGATTCCTTACTGATCAGGTTGGCTGCAAACGAAAAAAAGCTGATCACAAACTCATGCGAAATAGGATTCCGTTAGTGTTGCTTAGTGTGATTTAGCGGATATTAGGCTCGGTTTTTCAGGCTTCATCCGGCTTCTTCAGCATCTCAACAAACTTCTCGACGTCCTTGCGAGTCTGTTCCATCTGGCGGCGGCTTTCCAGGTAAGACTGCCATTGCGCAGTTAAGGTCAGCGCTTTAGTCGTGTCCTGGTCGAGGGCCTGGGCCATCACGGCGATCAGATCGCTGACCACGCGTGTGTGTTCGAGCAACGACTCGATAATCGAGTGCGCCAGCTCGGCCTGATCGGGACCGGCTTCGGACGTGCCATCTGCGTTGTTTATTTGTTCGTCAGACATTTCGCTCGAGTCCCGTATCGGATGAAATGTTTATAGACCATGCGTCTAAATCGTCGCTTCCGTTCCGGAGCGAAATCCTTTGGAAGATGATCTAACATCGCGCTCCTACGGAGCGCCCTTTCAAAGGGGTGCTCGTGATTATAGACATTACGCTCCGGAGCTATACCGTGTACCAACCTCCGCGAACAAACGGCAATTCTGTCACTGTTGCCGGATATTCATCTTCAGCGGAAACCACCCTCACCTTCGTACCCGGCTCGAGATAATCGTATTTCACATAAGCTAGCGCGATTGTGTGTTTGAGGCGCGGTGAAACGGTCGACGAGGTAACCCCGCCGATTTCCTTGTCATCGGCCGAGAGAATCCTCGCGCCACTCTCCAGCCCCACGTCCTGCTCGAGCCTCACACCGGTTAGTTTCTTTGCCACGTGACCACGATATTTGATCCGCGCGATTATTTCCTGGCCAATGTAACAACCTTTGGTAAAGCTTACCGCGTCATCCAGATTCGTTTCCGTTATCACCCGGGTTTCGTCCATGTCGACACCAAAGCGCGGGATGCCGGCTTCGATCCGCAGAGTTTCCGCGATTTCAGATTTGAACTGAGCCGCGCCCGCCTCGATCAACGAGTTGCGCAGGTCCTCAGCTTGCGGCGCATCAACGAAGAGATCAAAACCGTCTTCGCCGGTGTGCGTGGCGCGAATGACATTCACGTTGCTGCCATGCGCGAGTTGCGCGGTCGCGACTTGTTCCCGCGCGACATTTGCAGCCGTCTCTCCCAACCTCTGACGCATGACTTCCGCCGCCTTCCGGCCCTGAAGCGACAGCATCGCTGTCTCGCTCGTCAAATCCTTCACCCGAAAGTCGCCCGCCAGGGTGAAACGTTTCAGTAGTTTGGCAACCGTCTCAAGCGAGACGCCTTCGGTGTCGATGAGGAATCCATCTACGCGATGAATGATGCGCACGGCGGCGATCAGACGTCCCTGCACGTTCGGAAAAGCCGCCGGCATCCACGAGTTCAACGCGAGAGTTTTCATGTCATTGGTGATCAGGCCGTTGAGAAACATCACGGCTTCTGAACCGCTGACCAGGAGACGGCCGCGGGAAGAGAGATCGATCACGCCGGCGCCGCCATCGCGCACGGCGGAGTATTCGGTCATTCGATCCCTTGTTAACAAATCAATGGTTGAAGTCTTTTCTATATTCAAGGATATTTCCTAAGGTCGCCCCGTCAACCTGGCACAGCTCGTCTTTCTCTGTCCAAATTAGCGTCGCCGCCGCATAGTCGGCGCCATTGGGTGGCACCAATGCCACAACCGTTTCGCCAACCTGTTCGCCGTTTTGATCGAAGAGAGGTCCCCGGCTGACTATTCTTACGGCCTTGCTCAGCCGCTTCTGCATTTCCTTTCTGGCGCCTTCTGGTGTCCGACATTCAACAGTCCACTTAGTGAAGCTCATGCCGTCGGATGAGTAAAGCGTGATGAACGATCCGGTCGTAGCCTCACCGGCAGGCCCGCGCTTATAAACTCGCTTCGACGTTTCAATGGGCCAAGTCGGGGCAAACTCGCCATGAGGAATAACCGTTACCCTTAGTGAATGGGCCACGAAGCCCGAGGTTAGTGTCACCAGCAAAGCTAAAAAGCGAAAGGCAAAAGCTCGCATGAATACTCTCTCCAACTCCAACGGCATTTCACTAAACGCCGTTCCCGAGGCCCGGTTTCATTAGCTGGAGATTGAACGACGGGCCAGAGCATCACTTGCGCTCAATGCGTCGAACTGCCCGCGCCACCATTGCATAGTCCCTCCTCTGTGCCGCTTCCGCGCGGCTGGTGATCAAGACTTGTGGGCTGGGATGATAAAGAGGAACCAGCAAACGGCCATCCCAGCGACGAATCTTGCCCGCGTCATTCTTCAAATTGAACCCATGATAGTGAAGCAGCCGCAGCGCCTCAAGCGCGACCGTTCCCAACGTCACTACCACCGCGGGTTCGACCAGTTCAATAGTCCGTCGCAGAAATCTCGAACAGTTGCGGATTTCGGAAGCTTTTGGGCGGCGATTAGCGCCTGAATCTGCGCGGGGATTGCAGAGAGCGGCGCTGCTAATAAAGATCTCTGAGCGCTGCAAATTTATCGAGGCCAGGAAGCGCTCGAAATTCTTTCCGGACTGATCCCCGGAGAAGGGAATGCGGGTCTGGTCGGCCCCTTTGCGTCCGGGCGCTTCGCCAATGAACATCACACGCGCGTCCACTGGCCCATTCAACTGGCTCAGCACGGCGGCGCGCTCGCACATCGCGGGGCAGTTAGTACAGGCTTCGGCTTCGGCGATCAGCCTAATGAACTCTTCTTGCCTGGTCTCAATTGAAATCGGACTAGAAAACATTGACTTGGCTCTTCCACTTGAAAGCGCAGCGCGTTCTTCCAACTTAAGTTTCAAAAAACGAAGTTCAGGAGGAGTTCCCCTGTGCGTCGAATATTTTTCTTAGCTCTGTTCGCGTTGGCATTGGCAGTAGCGTCCGTGCTGGCGCAGGATCCAACCAAGGTGGAATCGAAGCCATTACAAGGTCGAACTTGAAAACTCCAGGGTCCGGATCGTCAGAGTCCATTACGGCCCGCACGAGAAGTCTGTAATGCATCGCCATCCGGATGCTATCGCGATATTTCAGAATGATGGCAAGGTGATGAACGCCAATGAGGAATGAGCTTGCCAAGGTGGCGAGTGGCACAGATTTTCGTCGCGATCTCTGGAAGAGATTAGCTGAGGACGAAGTCTGTGCCACTCAACTTACCGGGTTCAGTCGGTCAACGAGTCACGGTGATCTCGCGAGTCGTGGAATTATACCCGCCGTTCTCGACGAGATTTCCGTCTTTGTCGACGAGTTCCAGGTGGACCCGATGTTTGCCGCTAATCCAACCGGTCAACCAGATCGGTTCCCACTTGTCGATGAACTTCGCTTCACCGTCGTCAATAGTGTAACGGACGCGAAACGTTCCGCCATCGCCTTGCAACTTGGCGTTCGAAAGCCAGAAATCGATCATGATCGGATCGGCGTCTTCGCCTTTGTACTCGCCTTTGGGGCGGCTGTAAGTAAGCAAAGCTTTAGTTGGATCAATGGCGCCGGCATTACTCGGGGCAAAGTCCTTTCCTTCGCGAGCGGGCGTCGCGCTGGCGCTTGAATTTGCGTCGGCAGCGTTTGGGGTGCCGGCCATTTTCGCCGGGCTCTTCGTCGCATCCGCCATCTTCTGGCCGTCTTTGGTAGTTGTTGGCTTGGAAGCGTCACCTCCGCCCTTCACCGTGAATTCCGCCATTTGAAACGCGCCTTCGTTCTTATAGCTTTCATGCCACGGCCGCGACGGAAAGACGCGCAAAGTGTGTTTGCCTTCCGTCACGTTGCGCAACTCGAACGGCTGACTGGTGTCGTAGTAGGCTTCGTACGGTTGATTGTCCAAAATCACATGGATGTGATTGCCCTTACCAGTGGCCGGATCCTTGTGCGGCATGTAGCCCTTTAGATCGCCACTCAGCTCTAACTTGACGTCAACAGTTGATCCGTTAATAGTCGCGTTATTCGCGGGCGAAATGATTTTCAGCTTGGGCTGAGCCTGATCCTGCTCGCCGCGGGCTTTCATCATGTCGGCGATCTTTTGCGGTCGCGGTACAACCGTAAGGTTTTGCATGCCCGGCGGCGTTACGCTGGTAGTAGCCGTAGCGTTCGAGTTGTCAGTTGATGTTTGGCAACCTGCCAGGATCGATATCAGAGCGCAACACAAAACGATGACCGGCGCAGAGTATTTGGAAAGAGTCATAGTGGACCTCCACGGCAAGAGTATTCGGATGCTATTTTCACGTTCTCGCTTATCACAAAAAGCGGGCAGGGAACAAGCCCTGCCCGGGGATTTCTTGGGAGTGGCGCTGCAAGCGCATCAAGACCACCGCTTTGGATTTGGGTCCAGCAACCTCGTAATGAAGTCAGTACCACCTGCGTCAGCGGGTGGATCAAACACTCAGTAACCGGGGCGACCGTTCGGACCACCCGCTGACGCAGGTGGTACCGACCTCATGTTTGCGCGAGCGCCGCCGTCGCTTCGTTTGCAGGGCACACTCCGGATTAAGCCGCGATCGAGTGCGCCGTCAATTTATGCGTTCGTTTGTCGACTGCATTCCAATCGATACTTGAGAAGAACGCTTCGATGTATTTCGGTCGATCGGCCGGTTTGTAATCGAGCAGATACGCGTGTTCCCAAACATCCATTACCACTGCCGGAGTAAATCCCGCCACGTTGCCTGTCTCATGTAGAGTGATCCAGTGATTTGAAAGCCGGCCATTCTCAGGATTTTGGTAGCAGATGGCCCAGCCGACGCCGCGCATCTTGCCGATGCCGACAAACTCGGCCTTCCAGATATCATAGCTGCCGAAGCTCTGCTCGGCCGCTCTACGGAATGCCGAGTTATTGTTTGGATCGCCGGTCCCTCCACCGGTCTTCAGATTGTCAAAGTAATACTCGTGCAAGACCATACCGTTGTATTCGAACCCGAGACGGCGCGTCAGTTCCGAATATTCGGCGAACTCATCCTGATCGACCCTTGCGTCTTTCACAAACTCAGCGATCTTTTCGTTCAGCTTGTTGGTTTCTTTGACGTAGCCTTCGTAAAGTTTGAAATGCATCTCCAGCGTCTCGTCCGAAATGCCTTTCAAATTGCTTAGGTTGAATTGCCTTGCCTTGTAACTGTTCATCGAACCCATTTCTTACCTCCTTGAAATGATTGCGCCTATTGGCCGTCGTAACCGGGGAAGAGACCTATTAACAATAATTGAAGGATGGACCGAAAGTGTGGCGAAGGAATGGAGAGGATGAGTCAATCCTGTTGCAAGAGAAAGAGGGCGGACAAGTCCGCCCCCGAAACAGGAATCGACAAACGATCGAGGTTTAGCCGCGGGACTTGTCCCGCGTTTTATTACCTGCCGCCAAAGATTATCCAATCGCCGTGCGACGTTCCCATGAGTAACAGCAACGGGAGCGACAGCCAGGCGTTTGTGCGCGAAGCGACGAAAGCCTGACGCGCCAGTTCTGGAGCGGCTGGCGGACCTCCCTGCAGAGCGCCAATCATCCGTTTGTTATTGGGCCAGATAATGCCCCAGACATTCAGCATCATGATAATGCCCAACGCGCCACCCACACCGATTGAAAGGGTCTTGTTACCGGCAAAGTGCTGATCGTGCACGACGAGACCGCCATCGAGCCATTTAATAATGCCGATCGACATCGCCGTTACCAGAATCAAAGCGACGATGGCAAAAACCCGGCCGTCCTTTGTCAGGGCTGGGACTTTCTTGATGATCAGAAACTCAACCAGGAACGTAATCACTGGAATAAAAAACCAGACGATTAGCAGTACCCATCCGTTTACGTTTCGTCCGGAGGTGTTGGCCAGTCTCACGTCGGCCTTGAGAATATACATGGCGTAATAGCCCAAGCCCGAGAGGACTGTTAGCACCGCGCCCCAGCGAAAATACCAGAGTGCCGGCAGGAGCAGATCGGGATTCACTTTTTTCTTCGTATCCGGATCCAGTTTTTTCTGCAGCGGAACATTGACCAGATTGAAAAAGTACAGCAATCCAATCCAGGTGATGCCCGCAACGAAGTGCAGCCAGCGCATAGCGATGTGCGATATCTCATCGGCAGTGGGCGCTTTGAAGACACTGTCCAGCATCGCCAGACCAAACCCCACGTGAGACGTTGATTCGATGAACATAAGATCCTCCCAAATTAGTGAATGCTAACCTCGGGGTAGACACACGTTCGTCCAAACCTTACTACCTGTGCGCGTGCTTGCCCTTATTTCGGGCGAAGATTACACCCAGAGCGCGCCGCGACGCAACATTATTACAAGGTTGAGTTTGCTCCGAACTCCTTGCAGGGATCCGGTGCCTTACGGTAAACGTACTGGAAATGAGACTGAGAATTTTCCTGGCCGGCTTACTGGTTGCCGCTTACGCCGGTATGGCGTTGGCCCAGCCGCGGACAGAAGCAGCGCTCAGCGCGGCACGAACGCTAACCATAGTCAGCGCACCGAATGCCGTGATTTGGATTGATGAAGTCCGACGCGGGGCGACCGACGGCTCTGGCCGTCTTGCTGAGGTCAAAGTCTTGTCGGGTGCGCACAGCTTGCGGGTGCGTGCATCCGGCTTCAAAGAACTGACTATGCCGGTAGGCGTTGCCGAGCGGGGCGAGATGCGGGTGCGTCTGATACCCACGACAGACGAAGCCGAGCTGGCTTTTCAGCAAGCCGAAACCGCGCGCGAAGCCTCCCGTGATGACGAGGCGCGTCGGCAGGTTGCTGACCTTTATCGCCGCGCGTTAAAGCTTCGCACAGCTTTTCCAGCGGCGCACGTCGGCCTGGCGCGGGTGTTATTGGATCTCAATGACACCAACGGTGCGCTGGCCGAAATTGAATTGGCGCGGCGCAATCGAGCAGCTTTTGCGGAAGCCTCGGCCGTGGAAGGAAGAATCTATCGCGAAACCGCGCAGACCGACGAAGCAGTCGGTTCTTTCAATCGGGCGCTCCGTGAAAGCCACGGCTTTCAACCTGAGGCGCATGTGGGCATCGGTCGCGTCTATGAAGACAAAGGTCAATACGAATTGGCGGCGCGCGAATTTCAGATCGCTATCGATCAGCTTTCTGATACAGAACCTGTCATCTATCAAATGCTGGGCGCGGCCCTGGAGAAAAACGGCGCCAACAAAGAAGCGATTGTGGCTTATGAGAATTATTTGAGACTGGCGCCAAAAGGTTCGCTCGCGCCCGCGGTGCGCTCAATTATTGAGCAGCTGAAATCGCAGCAGCCTGATTAGGATTTACCACAGAATAGACCGATTAGACGGATGCAGCTTAATATAATGTAGATTCAAGTTGGATGTGCAAACTAACAGTTTAGAAAATCTCGGGGGCGTAATAACTCAGACTGCTTTACCGCGAAGCGGTTGCATCTCAAAGCCCAGGGTTGGCGCTGCGGCAACCCTGGGTCACGGAATCGAATAGCCAATTCAATCGCAACGCGGTTGCGTCCAACTGACGCAACCCGTTTCGGGTTGAGAAAGATGTCCACTCGCTTACCCAGGGTTGAAAGCAACCCTGGGCTGTGGGACACAACCGCTTCGCGGTATCCCGCTAATTATTTTTGAGGAGTGCTTCAAACTTGAATCCACCTAATTCAGGTTTGTATTTTATCCGTGTGCATCTGCGGTTTAGTTTAAGGGCTCCGGCATAACGCCGCTCCCCAGGTGAAGCCGGCGGCAAAAGCGGGAAGCAACAGATAGTCACCCGGTTGGATCCTCTGCGCGCGTCGCAGAGTGTCCAGTGCGATCCCCATTGAAGCCGAAGATGTGTTTCCCAAGTCTTCGAGCACCGACACCACTTCGCATTCGGGTTGGGCCAGACCCAGTCCGCGAGCAACTTGCGCCAGCAGGTTCGCGTTGGCCTGGTGTGGCACAACCCAGCGAACATCTTTGGCAGTTAGTTGATTGCGCTCCAGAAGGGCACGGCACGCTGAGACCATCCGCCGTGATGCTTGCAGTATTACCGATTGACCGTTCATGCGCGGTGCATAGTCCGCCGGATGGGTGGCTGGGGGATGTGTTTGAGCAGTTCCAAATTCCGTTCCGGGACAGCGAATACCCAGATCGTCGACATACTGGCCGTTGGTAGCCAGCAGGACGTCGATGATTTCGAGATTCTGATGAGCCGCATTGTCTGACGCCTGGTGGGAGACAATTAGCGCTGAAGCCGCGTCACCAAAAAGCATCGACAGGGTTCCTGCTTCCTTAGATAGATCGAGAAAGGGCGACTGTACTTCAGCCAGGCAGACAGCGACGTTAGCAGCGTTGCCGGCTCGCACCAATGCACGGGCCAAATCTAATGCGTAAAGTGCATTGCAACAGGCCGCGCGAATATCGAGACAGGGAATCTCTCGCAGGCCCAGAGTCCTTTGCATGGTTGGTCCGCTGCCGGGGATCAGACGATCCGGCGTCATCGTGCCAAACAAAAGATAGTCGATCTGATCGATGTTAAGGGCCGCGTCTGCGATCGCGAGGTGCAGGGCCGGTGCGGCCAGCGAGCTCGTTGTGGTGGTCGGCGGCGCCCAACGGCGTCGTCGAATTCCCGATGATTTAAAAATCTGTTCGGGATCGAGACCCAGCCGGGCCGCGATCTCCTCGTTGGCGACGACGCCTGCGGGCAGGAAGCTTCCCGACCCCGTGATGAATGCGCTCAAACGCTAACCTCTGTGCGCCGTAACATAGGCTTTGATCGCGTCGATGGTTTGAAAATTAGCAGGACTAATGTCTTTGTCCGGGACCTTGATCACGCAATGCTCCTCGATCAGAGTAACGAAGTCGACCAGCGCAAAGCTGTCGAGGGTCCCGGATTTGAAAAGATCATCGTCATCTTTCGGAGCCGGAACGCCGTTGTTCTGGGCGTTCTCATTCAGGTAATCAACTATCGATTGTGGCAAGGCCATAACACCGATCCTCCTTGAATCTATTTCTGTGCGCTCAACTGCGACGGTGGCGCCGGGTGACGAGCCTGGTACTTGTTGTAGCCATCCATTAGAGCCTGGTAAATCAAAACCCCAATTGTCTCGGCGCCCTCGGCAGTCGGATGCGTAAGGTCCCCTCCCACCAGGTGGTTTCGTCCTGAATGCCACTTGGCCATTGTGCCTTCACCGCCCATCGCTGCAAACAAATTCAGAAAGGCGCAATTGGTTTCAGTGGCCACGCGGCGCTGCATTTCGACAATCTTCGGAATCGCGGGTAAGGTAATGACTTTTCCGCCGGAGTGCGTCCCGCGATCCATGGGTGACACGATTAGAATCGCCATTCCGGGCAGGGCCGCGCGCACTCGCCTGACTACTTCGCGCAAGTCCTTGTCATACCGCGCCATCTGATTGTCAGACGCGTACTGGCTCTCATTGGTGCCATAGTTAAGAATGATCAGATTAGGATTGCGATGCTTTAGCTGCGCGGCCCAGTGTTGCTCGTTCATGACATTAGCGAGCAGACCGGCATAGGCCCCGTTGACGCCGAGACTGTCGTAAACGATGCCGGGACCGTCGTTTTCAATCACGGCGCCGAACAAACGCACAGAGCCCGCGGTGGTTTTTACCTCGAATGTGTTCGATCCGCTTTGGTCCGCTTTGATCTGAAAGAAGGCGGACTCAACTGAGTCACCTTTAGTCGAAATGGTTTGAGTATTCGTGTTGTTGACGCTGGCTTCGAACTGACCACCGTTTGGTTGTCGCTCGTAATAAACGTCCATCAGCGAAAAATTCTTGCCGGTGTCGCCGTCAGTGGCCGGCGCGAAGCGAGCGTACTTGCCCGGACCGTTGGCGCGAAAGTCGACGCCACCCAAACCAAAGGCGCCATCGGTGACCATGGGGTTCATCAGGGAATCGTTGCTCCATCCTCCGCCGGAGGTGAAGGTGATCGCTGCATGTCCGTACCAGGCCCACGGTCGATCAATCAATATGAAGCCGTGGCCTGCATCTCCGAAACGCTCTTGCAGAAGCCGCCGGACAGGAGCGGTGATGCCGTCGTTCGTAATGGGGGAATCTCCGTAGTGCGTGATGCGAGTAATCGCGCCTGGTTGTTTGGAATCTGTGCGAGCCAGCGTGGCGTAGAAAGAATCCAGCGTGCGGTCAGTATCCGTGATCTTTCGTCCGGTTGAATCTTCATCTGCCGGTTGATCGACCGAAAGAGAGGGTTGCGCACCGTCGTTTTGGACCGGCCCACCCGGGAGTTCCCCAGCATTCGTTTGTGAGCCCTTGAAAGAAACCAACTCGCGAGGGTTTGGCAACATCTCGCGGTAACTCTGCCCCTTAATACCAAGCGCACGCTCAAGGCGCGGAATCGCCAGCGGCAACAGGAGCAACGCAACGGTTAGCAGAACCGTCCGAGCTGTCTTACCGAAGATGATCCGCAAGCTTGTACTTGAGGTGATAGCGGGCGGTCCAGCTGATGCGCGGGCGCTGCTCTCGATCAAGTTAGTTACGCTTTCGTCGCTCGTTACCATGGCCAGTTTATGGTCGTTAGAAGTTTCCGTAGATAAATTGAACGTTGGCGCTCGAAACGTAGTAGAGCCCGAGCGCCACACCGAGGATCAAGACCGCCTGGGCTGGTGAAGGTAACCAGTTCCAACCCGCATAAATCTTTTCCAAGGCTGATAGCGGAACCCAGTGGGCTATGTAACCGAGTGCCAGCACAACCAGGACGGGCGTAGCCAGATTGCCGGTAGTGAACTGCATGCTTCCCAGCCTCTTCAGGACTTCACCGGTCTGCCGCAAACTCCCGGCCCGAAACAGCACCCAGCCCAAACTCACAAAGTTGAACGTGGCCACGATGCAAACTACTTTGATCCACAACTGTTGACGTGGTTTCCGTTTGTTTTTGCGGCGGTGTGCTTCCCACCAATGGTTTATTGAGAGGCCTAATCCATGCAAGCCTCCCCACAAAACGAAAGTCCACGCTGCTCCGTGCCAGAGACCGGCAATCAGAAACGTCAGCACCAGATTGCGGTAAAGATTGATGCGCCGTTTTCGCAGACCGCCCAATGAAAGGTAAACGTAATCGCGCAGCCAGTCTGAGAGCGTGATGTGCCAGCGTCGCCAAAAATCAATCAGGCTCTGAGCCCGATATGGAGAATTGAAATTCGCCGGCAATCTAAAGCCGAGCAGTATCGCCGAGCCAATGGCTATGTCGGTATAGCCGGAAAAGTCACAATAGATTTGCAGCGAGTAGCCATAAATCGCCGCCAGCGTTTCAATCGAGGAATATAGTTGGGGTTGATCAAAGACCCGATCGACCATATTGTTTGCCAGAAAGTTCGCGATCGCAATCTTCTTTGTGAGGCCCAGAACGATCAGAAAAATCGCTCGCCCTCCATCTTCGCTGCTGAGCGTTGCCGGCTTATTGAATTGGGGCAGGAGCTCTTTGGCGCGAACCAGCGGGCCGGCTATCACAGTTGGGAAAAAGGCTACGAACGCCAGGTACTCAAAGTAGTTTGTGGTTGGCCTAGTCGTTCGTCGGTAGACGTCTATAACGTAGCTTAGCGAACGAAAGGTAATGAAAGAGAGCCCGAGCGGCAAAGCCAGGTGCGTCAGAAACACGGCCGAGGTCGGGCGCCCGAACTTGTTCAGCAGATCCGCAAAGGATGCGCTGAAAAAATTGAAGTACTTGAACAACACCAGCGCACCGACATCGGTCAGGACACTCGCCGCCAATAGCGCTTCCCGCAGCCTTTGTTTTTCCGTCCGTTCGATCGAACGCGCGGTAAGAAAGTCGACGGTGGAAATCAGAAATAGCACCGCGAGAAACCTGGGATTCCACAGGGCGTAAAAGTAATAGCTGGCGGCCAGCAAAAAGATTACTCGAAGCCAACGATTTGCGGCGACCGGCCAATAAAGCAGGAAGACGATCGCCAGGAAGATTAGGTAGCTGCCGCTAGTGAAGAGCATTCGAACTCCAGATGGAGATTGAGCTAGAGCCGGACAAATGTTGAGGTGGAAATCAACGGTAGCGCACCGTGGGTGCCTACGATGGACACTTTGGTCGACTACCTCGACACTGCCGTGGTGTCCCACAATGCAGACGGTCGAGTAGTTAACGACGCTGCGTCGGGGGCTAACGTAGCAATTGAACGCGATGATGATGTTGGTGCAGACCGGCGTTCGGAGAGACCAACTAGGGCATCAGAGCTGGTGAATATACAAAAACGCGTGTCGCCGCGTCAATCTTTTCATGAGGACGCACTAGTCTCACGCCTTCAGTGTGTTAGAGGTTCCGGCGGGCGCTTTTATTCTGCACCGAGGGTGCTGGTGTGTCTTAATTTGAGGATGGAGTCAGTACGGGGAGGGGTACGACCGGGTCTCGTGACCGCGATCATGGATCATGGGTAAGTTGCGATCCGGTCGCTACCGCTTCCGGTACTGACTCCATGCCGTTCGCGGACTGTCTCCCCAAATTAAGACACCACCACCGCGCTCTTCGGTTTGAACGCTTTCGCGTGCGTATGTTAGTATGCAAATCGCGGTGTTAGTCACCGTCTCAGCTGATTCGGCCTTCCCTCAGAGCTGACCAATCAAGAATTTAGGATCCAGCCCCGAAGCAACACAGATCCCGACATGACTTGAATAGGAATTGTGATTTCTTATGATGTTGAAGACTGCTTTTCTCTTAATTACCACAGGAGCGTCCGCATTCTTTCCGGTCTTTTCTTCCGTTCCGCTGGATCGATCTTTCTCGGCTTCGATTCCGGTTCGGGACGAAAGCACCGCGTTTACTAATGTAGCTGCTCTGGATCCATTCTTTCGCCAGTTGGCAGCGTTCGAATCCCACGGTCACCTGAGGCCGGTCAGGATAATTCAGTATGGGGATTCGCACACCAAGGCGGATCTGTTTACCGGTGCAGTTCGAAAGAGGTTGCAACGTGACTTTGAGGGTGAAGGTTCACGTTTGGTTAAGACCACTTCGTATAACCCTTCGTCCAATGACGGCCGCACTGTTGTCTATCAGCCGTTGGGCATAAATGGCGCGCGGGCGAAACGCCTGAGCGAAATGTCCGAGAGTCCAGGCTTCCTGCAAGGCGTCTCGCAAAGCAGACCTGACTTAATTGTCATTGCCTACGGAACAAATGAAGTCACTGATCTGGATTGGACCGTTGATTCTTACTCACGAATGTTGTGCGGAACAATTGCTCGCCTTCGATCCGCGGCCCCTGACGCTTCAATTCTGATTATCGGGCCCCCCGATCGCTCGGTTGTTGGTACCGGTGGCTGGGTCTCTGCGCGACGAATGCCTTTATTGATGGAAGCTCAAAAGCGGGCCGCCTTGATCGCTGGCGCCGCTTTTTGGAGCGAGTGCGACGCGATGGGCGGAGCCGGTTCGATGAATATGTGGGTCGCTCGCGGCCTCGGGAGATTCGACCACGTTCACTTCACCGCAAACGGGTACGACAGACTAGCCGGGTTATTCTACAGCGATCTGATTAATGCTTATCGGAGTCGAAGCGTGGAAACGCCGGCTTCGCGGAAAGGCCTTGACGTGCGCGTCATGCAGGGCGTTCCGGTGACCTCAAGAAAATCGAATTGACTGGGATGAAGCTTGTTGTGGCACAGAGGTAATTGACTCTCAGGCATCGAGCTCAGCGGCTGGCGGCAGTGGGCGGCCGGGACTTCGCTTTTGCGGCGGCATAAGCCTTCATCAAATCCTCGTAGAACATATCGCCCATCTTCAAATAACCTGGCCCCGTCAGGTGGACGTGATCTCCTTGCCCTAATCCCTGCGTCACCCAACTATTCATTGCGCCAGATCCGCCCATAGCATCGTAGGAACACCAAAAAGCCGCGCCGGCCAGTTTAGCGGCACGCCGCTGTGCTTCAATTAACTGCGGCATCTTACTTCCGGCCAACGGATTGTCGGCGCGATCTGGCGGACCAAAAACAATTATCGAGGCCTTCGGCGCCGCCCGCCTAAACCGATCGAGAATTTCTCCGAGCAGGTGGGCGTAGGATTCTACCGTCCAATTGTCATCGGTAACTTCGTTGGTGCCATAGGCCAGAATAATCAGGTCAGGGCTGCGCTCAATTACGTTATCCGCCAGCGTGTTGGAATTCCAGCTCAAGAGCCGGACCAGACGAGCGCCATTTATGCCGAGGACGTCGTAAGACACTCCGGAGCGAGGCGCGATATGTTCGGCGACAATTCCCAGAATGCGAGTTCGTCCTGGTTTTAGCGTGCGAATCTCAATCCGGTGGCTGCTGCTCGAAGGCATGTCATATTGGAAGTAATCAGGTTCTGGCAGATCCGAATTCAAAGACATCGGCTGATTCAAAACACTCGCTCCATCGACTGTGATGTCTATGGTTCCTCCGCCTGGCCATCGCAGGAAATAAACATCGAAATGATTGCACGAAGTTTCGAGCCACATCCGCTCATCGGCCTTTTCGGTGGTCAGACTGATTCCGGCCAGGCCATAGAAGCCATCGTTACCGGCATTCTTGCCTATACCGTCAATTGACCACCCGTTTGTCGCGCCACTTGCCACTCCACGCCGCGGCGTGCTGAAAGGGTTTCGCGCGATCAGGTAGCCCGGTCCGCCATCGCCGAATTCGCGTTGGAATTGACGACGGATGTCAGCCGTCAGTATGTCCGCGGCGGTGTGTGAGTCGCCGTAGTGAGCGACACGAACCGGCTCCATCCGGTGGCCATTTTTCATTTCGTCCAGAGCTTTGAAGAATGAACTAAGTGCGGCGGGGTTTTCGATTCCTCTGCGGGGCGCCTGGGCCACGGCTTGTAAGGAGACGCAGGTCAGAGAGCAGAGCAACAACGCGACGGCGCCCAAGCCTTTAGCCAGGCGTCGCATTGAAGTACCGGTTGCGCTTAACATTTGCCGCATCCCCTCGCCCTGTGAGAGCATCTTCACTTCTCGCTAATTGTAGTGTCAAACTGAACTTTTGCAAGAGGATTTGACTCATGATCATGCCTGCTCAAGGAAGAATCAGCCGAGTTTCGCAGAAGGCCCAGCAGTTCACCGAATCGGTAATTCGTGAAATGACGCGCGAGGCGATGAAGTATGGCGCCGTAAACCTCTCGCAGGGCTTTCCTGATTTTGCGGCGCCGGAAGACATTAAACGGGTGGCTATGCAGGCAATCGCCGATGACGTCAATCAGTACGCAATCACCTGGGGAGCAAAGGATTTCCGCGAAGCGATCGCGCGCAAGACAAAATGGCATCTCGGTTTGGACATCGATCCGGAAACTGAAATCACCGTTACCTGCGGCTCAACTGAAGGGATGATTGCCACGATGATGGCAACCGTAGATCCGGGCGAGGAAGTGGTGGTCTTTGAACCGTTTTATGAAAACTATGCGCCCGACGCGATCCTTTCGGACGCGCGACCGCGATACGTTCCGTTGCGTTCGCCCGATTGGACTTTCGATCCGGCGGAACTGCGCGCAGCTTTCAATCCAAAAACCAAAGCGATAATTATCTGCAATCCGAACAACCCCACGGGCAAAGTTTTTACACGTACTGAGATGGAGTTCATCGCCGGGCTATGCCAGGAATTTGACGCGCTCTGTTTTACTGACGAGATCTACGAACACATTCTCTATCCCCGCGAAGAAGCCGAGACCACCCATATCTCAATGGCGCAGATCGAGGGTATGCGTGAGCGCACGGTAATCGTCAACTCGATGTCAAAGACCTATTCGGTAACTGGTTGGCGGGTCGGGTACTGTATCGCCGCTCCGGAAATCACCGGCGCGGTGCGTAAGGTACACGACTTTCTAACCGTGGGCGCCGCAGCGCCGCTGCAAGCCGCCGGCGCCTATGCTCTGTCGTTGCCTCCCTCTTACTATGCCAGGTTGCAGACCGACTATTGGGCTCGGCGCGATTTGATTCTGCCCGAATTGGAACGCGCGGGCTTTGGAACGTTCCGTCCGGACGGCGCGTACTACATCATGACCGACATCAGCGCCTTTGGCTTCAAAGACGACGTTGAATTCACGCGCCATCTGATTCGCGAAGTCGGCGTCGCCTGCGTCCCTGGATCGAGCTTCTATAGTGATCCCGCGCTGGGCTCGCAGCAGGTGCGGTTCTGTTTCTGCAAGAAGGATGAGACTTTGCTTTTGGCGGCCCAGAGGTTGAAGAAACTTCGCGGCTGAGAATTCCGTTCTGCTCCCAACTTCCCGCTGATGGAGACGCTCACATGTTCTTGAGAATGACCCGTCGAATCGCCTTCGCTGTTTTGCTGTTCGGTGGCGCCGTCACGCAGTCGCCGGCACAACAGGCGGTATGGCAAAAGATCGCACCGGCTGGCGAAGGGTTTACGATTTTAATGCCGACCAGGGCGGTTGAAGCATCTCGGCTGATTACATTCAGTGATCAGGAAACAGTGCGAGAACGTGTGTATTATTCGCTGGCCGGGGATAGACGCTATATGATCGTATCATTCATGAAGACGACGCCTGAGCGGGCTCTGCCCTTGTCGAGCTTTGAAAGATTCATGCTTGGTATCGAACAAAGTTTCAAAAGCAAGGACGAACACAAGTCTTTGATTTTTGACCGGGAGGTTTCCTTGAACGGGTTGAGTGGCCGGCAATATCACATCAAACTTGCCGAGTATCCTGGGGTCGGCCTGTTTCTGGAGAAGGATAAAGCGTTTTATGCACTGATGGTGATCGGGGCGGAGGAAAGCGACCCTGACGTGCAACGCTTCCTTTCATCGTTTACACCAGGGAAGTGAACCCCATTAGTGAACAGAGTGGCGTGATTGTCGACATCCCGGCCAATTCTACTGAACTGGAGCGCATCCGGACTGCTTTGCCGCCAGAGCCGTGGCCAAAGACTGCTGGTCCAATTATTGGCGGCGTCATCAACGGCAAGGCGATCTCACTTCCGGCTCCCAAGTATCCCAAAGAAGCCAGAAAAAACCACGACTCAGGGCAGGTGGTTGTGCGAGTGGTCATTGACGAGCAAGGGACGGTAGTAGCAGCGACAGCAGTGTCGGGACCAGACACCCTGCAGCCAGCCGCGGTTGGCGCAGCGCGCATGGCTCGCTTTACCCCGACGCGCCTCATGGGTCAGCCGGTGAAGGTCACCGGTGTGATCATATACAACTTTGTAGCTTATTGAGGCCGGCAGATTCTGCCGAACTCTTGACGAAGCGCACAAAACCTTTGAGTTGAATTCTGGTGACAGTCCCCGGGTTGGAACCGTCTTGACCTGACCTGCTTTGGGGCCTAGCATAGGATCACAGCATCCCCCAAACAATTGAATCGACTCCGACCAGACATAAGGGGAGGTTTGCTCTGATGGCTGAAGAAACAACTGCAAGGTGTGCTCACGGCGCTTGCGATTGTCCACCCGAAGAGGGCAGCAAGTATTGTAGTGAGTACTGTCGGGAAGCTGAGAAATCTCGCGTCATGGAGATCGGATGCGGCTGCGAGCACGCATCGTGTCGCTAGGAATTCCGCGAATTGCGACTATCGATCTAATTGCGTTTAGCGTCTTATCCAGCTGGTTCTTTGTGCCAGGGAACTATGGGCTTGCCTTGCTCGGATGAATCTCTACTAGTGCCTACCACTCGTTTCTCCATCACAACCGAATTGTAACCGAAACACAGCGGGTAAGCCGGCAACGGCTTCTAGAATCGCGCGCATCAAGCGTGCGTCAAAGGAAGCCGCTTGTCAGATCGACAACAACGGTCTTCTCAAATCGCGACTGATATCGCTGATTCTATCAAACCCTGATTCGCCGCTCGCCTTTCCCTGGGGCCTGCGGTTTAACGCGCCAGGCAGGCGCAGGAGACTAATCGGAAATGAAGAAACTTCTTCTCTCAATTTCACTCGTCGTAATCTTGGCCGGACTAGCGTGGGGCCAGGGGGCGGAGACGCGCGGGAGCGCGACGGCCAGCAACGATACCTCGGTCAGGAAGCAAAATCGGCAAATCGATTTGCAGTCGGGAACTCAGTTAGCTGCCCAACTGGAAAATAGCCTGGACGCACGCCGCGCCAAACCGGGAGATCGAGTCGTGCTGAAGACCATTCAGGCCATCAAGCAGGACGGCGATGTAATCATCCCAAAGGGCGCGCAATTGATTGGCCACGTGAGCAATGTTCAGCAACAGACAAAGTCACACGCTGAGTCAAGTATCGCGGTAGTATTTGATCGGCTGCGAACAGGATCGACCGAGACGAAAATCACGGCTAACATCTTGTCGATTACCCAGGCACGATCACAGGGTCAGACTGCCAACAACGACTCCTTCGGATCGGCTTCAAGCACATCGTCGAGCGGGCGCTCGAATTCTTCCGTTTCGACCAGCGGCCAACGCGGTGGTGGTGGTTTGCTGGGAGGCGTCGGCGGCACCGTCGGCGGCGTCGTGAACACAAGTACTTCGATTGTGGATAGCGTAGCGAACAACACCACTAACGCGGTCGGTAATACTGTCGGAACAACCACCAGTACGGCCGTCGCCGGTAGTGGTAACCTCACCGGTTCTCTACGGGGATTACAAATCACGCAATCGAGCGATGCTTCGGCCCAGGGAGGTTCGACACTCAGCTTAACTGGTCGCAATCTTCGTTTGGAGAGTGGTACCACTTTCAATCTCGCGGTGAGCAACTCAACCAGCGTGGGGAACAATCCTTAGAAGGGGCCGACCTTACACTCAGACTCGGACCGGGGAAATGCGGCGACGACGGCTAATCCGCGTCGCCGCATTTATCTCTCTAAACGGACCGACGAGAGCCGGTCGAATCGAACAGGCCAAGGTTGGTAGCTGACTCCCCGTTTCACATCGCGTTGACAACGCAAAGGTGCTTTGTTAGCGTGAGGCGTCCGAAAGGTTTACTTGATGAACGTGCCGGCGACCGCCTCAGCGCCGGCCTATTTGATCGTTAATGCTGAATAATATCGCCCGTTTCCCGGCTACCAAATTGCGGGTGGCCATTACGCTCGCGCTTTCGATCATCCTCCAGGTGGCGACAGCCTGTCACATAGTTCATAAACCGGTCGAGATTGAGAAACTTCTTACGCCCCTATCGCAGGCGGACACTGCGCAACTTATCAGGGTAGTCAACAATCTCGCCGCGGCGCGTTCGGTCCATGGCAAAGTAGACATCCAGTTTGAAGACACGTCGTTTGCGACTTCCGGTATTGCCGAAAAATATCGCACGGCTGATGGCTCGATTACGTTGCAGCGTCCGGCCAAGGTTTATCTGGTGGTGCAAGGGCCGCTAGCCATCGGAGATGTAGCCCAGATGACGTCCGATGGCGAGCATTTCCGGATCGCAGTTCTTAAGGGCGATGAGAAATATCGGACTTTTGTGCGGGGCACTAATAATGCCGTTTATCGAAGATTGGATATGGATGGCAATTCGAACTCGGCCGCGAACTCGAACAAGAAAGGCAAGGCGAATTCAGAAGCACAAACGGTTAATGCGCTTTCGAACCTCCGGCCTCAGCATCTGACCGACGCACTTTTGATCCGTCCGATCGATCAGCACGTGCCGGGAATAATGTACGTGCAAAGTGAATTTTTTCAGTCGGAAAAAGATCCAGCCAAACTCGAAACCAGCAAGCGAATTGTGCGCGGCTATTACTTCCTCGAGGAGTTACAAACGGCTGGCGACGGTAATGCCCGTCTGCTCAGGCGCTTCTGGTTCGATCGAGTTAACGGCATCCGTCTGGCGCGTTTGCAGACTTTTGACGAAAAGGGCGTGTTGGTAACTGATGTTACCTATGGTGAGTTGAAAAGATTCGGCGCCGGGGGCGAAGCGCTTTTGCCTGGCCAGATTGGGATAACCAGACCCCAGGATCATTATAAGATTACCATCACCTATCAGGCCCCTGAATCCGTAACTCTGGATCATGAGTATCCGCCAGATGTATTTGTGCTCGAGAACAAAGGGGGCTTGCGAGAGGTCGATCTCGATGCTGAGAAGCAGCCCGCGCCGCCTAAGAACTAGCAGCCGACTGATCGTTTTCCTACCCAAATTCGGAAGCCTTCCGGTTAGGCTTTCCCTACGGCTTGTATTAATATTCCTCGTTTAGAAAGAGGCCCCCGCTCAGGTGGACAACTTAGTCATTTCAAATATTCGTCAGCGTCCGCTCCGTTCAGCGATTAGTGTGCTCGGGGTGGCGCTGGGCGTGACCCTGGTGATGTTGTTTACCGGCTTGTCGCGCGGAATGTCCGATGATTTGCAGAAGCGTTCATCGAACGTGCGAGCGGAAATAATCTTTACCCGTCCAGGTGGGTTTCAGGGTGTCACCACCGCGAACCTCAGCACGACATACGTTGACTTGCTCAAGAAGATTGACGGGGTTGAATCTGTGGTGCCGGTCATTCGGCACTTCTATGCTAGTGGAGTATGGGGGGTAGATCAGGTTGAAGGAGTTGACTGGGACAGTTTTGCGCAGATGAGCAATGTTCGGCTGGTTCAGGGGCGCGGCCCAAAGGCTCCGGACGAAGTCGTGATTGACGAAACCAAAGCTAGCCGCAACCATCCCGTTGGTAGTGCGTTAAAGATTTTCGGCGCAAAGGATTTCAAGGTCGTAGGCATTTTTGCTCCCGAGTCCGGCGCCCGCGCCAAGCTATCGCTCGAGGCCATGCAAGACTTCCTGGAGGCTCACGGCAAGTGCAGCTATATTCTGGTTAAGTGCAAGAATCCTGCCGATCAGATCGCCGTGGCACAGCGAATCAACGACCAGATTAAGGGAAACAAAGTGCAGTTAACCGCCGACTTCTTTCCGAGTATTGAAAATTCGGTTCCGGGCCTGGCTATTTTTCTACGAGTCCTGGTCGTTTTGTCGGCGGTGGTGAGCGCCTTGGTCGTCATGCTGGCTATGCACACCACCATCACTGAGCGGACTCGTGAGATCGGAATCCTGAAAGCAATGGGGGCGTCGCGCGGGTACATAATCAGCGAGATCGAGAGAGAAGCTCTGGCGATCAGCCTCATGGGCCTGGTGGTCGGGTTCGCGCTGGCGGCCCTTGCAGGAGTCGGTATCCATAAGGCGACGGGTCTGATTTTTGAATTCGGAGGTTGGTGGGCATTGACCGCTGCGTTGATCGGCCTGGCAGGCGGCGCCCTGGGCGCCTTATATCCAGCCGCACACGCGGCAAACCTCGATCCGGTCACGGCCCTGGCCTATGAATAGCATGACAGGCTTACAGGCGCGCGTTTCTTTCATCCGCGATCCCGCCGCTGAAAAGCTTTTGATGTCTAATGTCGGATTAATTTCACAAGTGAGTGCAAGTGATCGTTTGACCGGCTTTCAATTTTTCTAAAATGGGAATCATTCTAAAAGCTGAGAATCTCGAAAAGACTTATCGCGTCGGCAAAGTCGACGTACCGGCGCTGCGTGGTATTGACCTCACCGTTCAGGAAGGCGAATTCCTGGCTGTGATGGGCCCGTCCGGATGTGGCAAGTCAACAATGCTGCATCTGATGGGTGGCCTGCTGACACCAACAAATGGACGAATCATCATCGATGGCGAAGATTTGACTGCTGCTTCTGACTCCCGGCGGACGGATATCCGGCGGCGCAAAATTGGGTTCGTATTTCAGCGCTTCAACCTATTTCCGACTTTGACCGCGGAAGGAAACCTGCGGCTCGCGGAACGGATTCATGGAAACGGTTCGGAAGATCCTGACCGGCGGCGCGAAATCCTGCGCATGCTGCGCTTAGAGGACAAAATGCACCACAAACCGCTGGAGCTCTCAGGCGGTGAGCAGCAGAGGGTTGCCTTGGCGCGCGCCGTGGTTAACCGGCCGGCAATCGTGCTGGCCGACGAGCCTACAGGAAATCTCGATACCGAGAATTCGGCTCTGGTCTTGAAAATGTTCCGCGAATTAAATGATCGCTTCAATCAAACCGTCATTATGATCACTCACAATCCTGAGGCCGCCGCAGCTTGCCAACGCATCATCCAAATGCGCGATGGCCATATTGTCTGATCGGCGGCAACCGCCAGCATGAAGGTAGAATCTATCCAAACGCCAGGGTAGCTGTGGCGTCTGGAACCACATTTGCCTCGACAAACCAGTAAGGTCCGGCTAATAATCACGCCGACGGCGATAAAGACATGGGCTTCATATCAGAGACAGCAAAGAAGGCAGTGTTTTGGACATATCCGCGCACCTCCTGGCAGTGGGACGTCCTCTGCGTGTTAATCCTGGTTTTCATATTTCTGACACCCAAAGGCTGGTTTGAAAACAGCGCTTTTCAGCGCACCCACATGGGCCCAGCGACTGTTGCCATCCCCGTCGATGTTGTTGGTAGTGAATTGGATAGGGTCGAGATTGAGCGGCGCACCAGATTGAAAACCGGGCGGAGCGAGGCCCTCATCAGCGACCCGCGCCCGCTGCGAGACGCGGCGGGAGAATTAATCGGTTATGAGGTTGACATTCGCTGACCATGCTTTATAATTTTCGACATAAATCGGCCTGGGGCGCGATCTTGTTTTTAGCGCACTCAAGGCATTCAATGGGGCCCGCAGGGGCCTTCAGTTTTAGGAGCTATGATGAAAAAAATATTTTCCTTGGGTTTAGCGATTGGGTTGCTGTTAGGGGCGTTGTCAATTTCTTCGACGCCGACCGCGAATGCGCAGGGCGCAGGGTTCGTGAGTTCCGTAATGAGTCGAATGGCAAAGAGCCAACAGAGCCTGAAAACTCTGCGCGCCAACATCAGCATGTGGAAATACAACGCGCAGCTTCGCGAAGAAGAAACGTATCAGGGCATTGTCCTATATATTCCAGGTGCGGGAGGTAGCCAGGCGTCCTTCATGCGTCTCGAGTGGACCAGTCCTCAGCATGAGACGTTGGCGGTCGCAAAAGGAAGCTACATGTTTTATCGTCCGCGATTGGGCATAGTCATCGTCGGCACCACTAGGTCCGTTGGGGGCGCGAAGAACAACGACGTGCTCCAGCTCATGGGCATGTCGGCAGCCCAGTTACGCACGCGATTCGGCGAGTTTCAGGACCAGCGTGAAGAGACTTTGGGCGGCGGCGTCTGGACACAGCACTTCAGAGTCACTCCCAAGGGTGCGGCGAGCTATAAGTACATCGAAATCTGGGTCGACAAGGAAGGATTCCCGGTTCAGACGAAGATGGTCGAAAAGAATGACGACGCGACTACGGTGCGTCTGACAAACGTGCAAAAGAACCAGACAATTTCACCGAGTGAGTTCATTCTCAATCTGGACCCGAGCGTGAAACGAGTAAAGGGCTAAGGCTCACGCTGGATTGCAAGTCATGAAGGGCTTCGGGAAACCGAAGCCCTTCGATGTTTTTGGCAGCCGCGGCGCCCAGCGTTCTTGCGTTCTCGGGCATCGTCGGCATATTCTTCTGAGACTCAGGATCCTGGATTCGCATGCGAAAGAGCACCTTTCTTAAATGGAAAGTCCGGCAAGCCGCTTTCATCGCGCGTGCGCTGGCTTCAACTAATCATGTTGTGCTGGCGCACATTATTCCCATGCGGCGCTGCAATCTGGCCTGCGGCTATTGCAACGAATACGATCAGACTTCCAAACCGGTGCCGCTGGACGTAATGAAGCGGCGCCTTGATAAGCTCGCCGACCTTGGTACTTCGATTGTTACTATTTCCGGCGGCGAGCCAATGATGCACCCTGAGCTCGATCAGATCATTAGCCACATTCGCTCGCACGGAATGATTGCCGGGTTGATCTCCAACGGGTATTACTTCACACCGGATCGGATCAAGCGATTGAACGAAGCGGGTCTCGATTCCCTGCAAATCAGCATCGACAACGTCAATCCGGACGAAGTTTCCCGCAAAAGTCTGCGCGTGCTGGACAAGAAACTGCGCTACCTGGCTGAACATGCTGACTTTCACATCAACATCAACTCGGTAATCGGAGGTGGGATCAAGCAACCTGAAGATGCACTGGCTGTGGCCAAGCGGGCCGTTGAACTGGGCTTCTCAACCACCGTCGGCGTGATTCACGACGGAGACGGAACGCTCAAGCCTTTGACCGAGAACGAAAAACAGATCTTCCACGCAGTGAAGAAGTTGGGCAACAAGGACCACGCGCGGCTTAATTGGTTTCAGGACAGCATCGCTGAAGGGAAGCCTTATGAATGGCGTTGTCGCTCCGGCTCGCGTTATCTCTACATATGTGAGGACGGACTGGTGCATTGGTGCTCGCAGCAGCGCGGTTATCCGGGCACGCCGCTCGAAGAATACACGATGGAAGATTTCAAGCGGGAATACAAGACCGAAAAATGGTGCGCCCCCACCTGCACGATCCAATGCGTCCATCAGGTCGGCATCCTCGATAACTGGCGCGACCCGCAGATGACGCCGGTACAAATCCGCCGCGAACAAAAGCAAAAAGAACGCGTGGGTCAGGTGCTGCGGGCTGAGTAGTTCTATGGAGTGCGCCGCCACCGGCATCGCTTTGGATTGGAGCAAGCAAGACGGATACGGATCAATGTGGTGGCTCAATCCAAAGCGGCGTCGCACTACGCTTGCCGCCGCACTTCAAGTTAATTGAATGACTAAATCTCGAAGAGCCTATGTTCCGACCACGGTCCTTGCGAAGTCTGTAAGTTTTGATGAAGAAATGATGCACGTTTCGCTCAACGACGGGCGGTGCATCAGCGTGCCAATCATCTGGTTTCCCGTGCTGCGCGAAGCCCCAACAGATCAGCGATCAAGATACGAAATCGGAGGCGGTGGAACTTCACTGCTCTGGCCGGACTTGGATGAGGATTTGTCCGTTGCTGGACTGATGGCTGGGGCCGATTCGCAGGCGGCTTGATCGTCTGAAGATAGCGGCTTCCGAGGTCGCGAGAAGAATGTCCTCATATTATCGAACTTCAGTCATAGTTCTTCTATCCTGCTTTACGTTCCTGATTCCAGTCAGAAGTTTGGGGCAACAGAAGCCCTCTGCGATTGCTGACAAAGAACTCACTATGCTAACCGTCACGGTAAGAAATGGTGTGGGTAACTATGTAATGGGAGTTCCTCGCGCAGCCTTTGAACTCACCGATGAAAAGGAAAGGCGCCCCATCGAATTCTTCGAGAACGCAGATACTCCTGTAAGTATAGGAATTCTCGTCGATACTTCTGGTTCTATGCAGCTATTTGAAAACCGGGAAATTTCCCGGCCGGGACCAATCGGGGACGCGCTCTCACGATTTCTCGAGCTCAGTAATACCGGCAATGAGTATTTCGTGATGGCGTTTGATAAGACTCCGCGCTTCCTTACCGATTGGACGAGCGGACAGGCTCTGCTTGCTCAAAAAACTGACATCGGACCGCCAGGTCACGATACGGCATTTTACGATGCGTGCTTTGCCGCCGTCGAAGAACTTCAGACAGCGCATCATTCAAAGCGGGCCCTAATCGTGATATCAGACGGACAAGATAACTTATCTCGTCATACCTTCAAGCAATTGCGCGAGCTTTTGCGAAACTCTGATGTCACGATTTATGGAATCGGAGTGATACCGCCAAGTGACACTGGCTCTTCGCTTGGCACCGAAGGCAGCGGAATCATGATGGAGCTTGCCGAAATCAGCGGCGGTGAAACCTATCCGTCGCGAGTCAAGAAGGAACTGAGACAAGCGATCGAATCGATCGCCACTCAGCTGCGCCATCAGTATCGGATAGGATTTCGACCTGTCAGAGCAGACCCACGAACCAAATGGCATCGACTTAGACTCAAAGTCACGCCTCGCGCAAATGCGTCGGCTGAATTCAGCAAGCTTACCGTTCGAACTCGACCGGGTTACTACAATCAGTGAAAACGTTCTCTGGCGACAGGACTTGCAGCTATACCGTCTCGTGAATATCACCCTCGACCGTGTACAGCGTAACTGAACTCGATAGCCCGAGGCCTGATAATCTTCCCGCCATGATCACAACTGTCTCCCCGAGATCAACCAGATCAGCTTGCAGCAAAGCCTGCTCGCCAATCTTCAGCAACTCTTCCGTGCTTCGGGATCGCGAAGTAAGCACGGACTCGACTCCCCAGATAAGTGTCAGTCCATTCATGACTTCAGGGGAAGAGGTGAGCGCTATGATTCGCTGTTCTGGTCTCAGGGACGACAATCGCCCCGCCATTAATCCTGACTCAGTGAAGACGGCAATAATACGTGTGTTCATTTCGTCGGCGGCAAACGCGGCCGCTTCGCAGAGCGCGCGACTCACCCGACCGCTCTGCCGGCCCACGAGCTTGCTGATGATAGATCCTTCTTTGTGACGAGTCTCTGCCGCGTCAATTATGCGCGCCATCGTAGCGACAGCCGCCACAGGGTACAGGCCCGTAGCGGTTTCACCTGACAACATCAAACAATCTGACCCGTCCCAGACAGCGTTGGCGACGTCGGTAGCTTCCGCCCGCGTGGGCCGCGGGTTGGAAACCATCGACTGCAACATCTGCGTGGCGGTGATGACCAGCTTGCCCGCGTTATTTGCCTGTTCGATGATTTGCTTTTGATAGACCGGAACCAGCTCGACACTGGTTTCCACTCCCAGATCGCCGCGCGCCACCATCACGCCGTCGGCAGCATCGATGATCTCCTCGAGATGATCGATGGCTTCGGCCTTTTCGATCTTGGCGATGAGTGGGGCCGCGCTGCCGGCGCGCCTAATCAACTCTTTCGCTTCGGTGCAATCAGCGCCGGTGCGGACAAAAGACAGCGCAAAATAATCGACGTCCTGCTGTGCGGCCCACTTCAAGTCGTCGCGATCCTTTTCAGTCATCGACGGAATGGGCAGAGTTATGCCGGGTAGATTTATGCCCTTGCGCTCGCCGAGCATTCCCCCATTGATCACCCGGGTAACTACATCGGCCTCCGTCGTGCTTTCCACGCGCAGTTCAATGGCGCCATCGTCAAGCAGGATACGCGCGCCCGGATAGACATCATGCGGCATGCCGGAATAGTTCGTCGCGACTTGATTATTGTCGCCTTCGATTTCGCGGGTAGTGATGCCGAATTGTTGGTTGGCTTTCAGCTCTACTGGCTGATGATTCCTGAGCGTGCGCGTGCGAATCTTGGGGCCCGAAAGATCAATCAGTACGGCCAACGGGCGTCTCATCTTTTCGGCACAGGCTCGCGCCATAGAGATGTCCTGCGCTTTTTCTTCGTGCGTTCCGTGCGACATGTTAATGCGCACACCGTCCGCGCCCGCGGCCAGGAGGGCTTCCATCACGTTCGTATCGCGGGACGCCGGACCGATGGTGGCTAGAATTTTTGCTCGTTTCAAATTGGATCTCTCAAAAAAGTAAAGGCACTACGGCCGGGACTCTGCGGGCATAGGCTTCGAACTCAGCCCCGAAAGCTTCGCGTAAAAGCTTCTCTTCACTGCGTACGCGTACCACGGTGCCGATGGCGAATACAATGACAGCTATCAGTAGCCCGATCCAGTGGCTGATTGCCAGGCCCGTCGCCAGCAACATGCCGAACATTCCGGTATAGATCGGATTTCGCACGACCCTATAGGGACCGGTGGTAATCAAATTATGTCCCTCCAGTACCCGTGCGGCTAGACTCCATTGCTTACCAAGCGTCCGCACGGCGGCTGAAATGAACCAAACCGATCCGGCGGCCACGACCATGGCCAGAATCGCCATAGCAATGTCAAACTGTTTGCCCAGAGGAACAATCGGGGTAAACGGTGGGCGATGAACAGACCAGACGACCGCATAACCGGCGCCTTGCAGCGCGATACCGGCGATTGACGTGGGTTCGCGTTTACGGTCGGGCGGAGAGGGTTTTTTCTTCCGCAGAAAAATAAGAAATACCACGGCAAACGCGAACCATGATGCTATGACGACGCCGAAAGTTAGAGTGGGCCAGAACTCCAAATGAAGAATCATGCTTGATTCGATCCGATGCCGGCGTTGGCGCTGAGATTGGATCGCTCTTCCAGTTTTCTCCGGCGCTTGCCCATCACCATTCCGTGAAAAGTCAGCACGACGGCCTTCAGCATGTAGGTCGTGCCGGCGAGGAACGATAGCCGGCCGCCGCCCAACCCAGCGATCAAAACTGAGAGTGCGGCAACCCCAACAAGCTGATTGCGAAAGCTCCAAAGCCGCGCATCGTTTCCATTAACTCGCTGAAAGTCTTCGAACCTCCAGGGAGACGTCGAGGAGAGCAACGGCAAACGCAAAAACGCCATCGCTTGAGCCTTCGCTCCGGGAAATCTCGTGCCTGCGCCAGCGAAATTTCTTGTTATCGCCAATGCCTTTATCGATCAGTTTTTCACGGATCATTTTGCCTTATGGTGAGCCCGAGGTGAGCGACGATTGAATAACACGCTCGATCTCAGCTCCAGAGTCTTCACTATAACCCACGAACCGCTTGACGAGGTTCCCGTTTCGATCGAAGAGATAAGTTTGCGGAATATTCTGATTATCGCTCAGGTAATCATCCGCCAATTCGTCTTCAGGAAAGCCCAGCGGGTATTGAATGCTAAACTCTTTCGCATAGGCCGGAACTTCCGCGCGATCGTCTTCGCCCCCAACATTCAATCCAATTACCTGTAAACCCCGATCAGCATATTGCTGTTGCAGTCTAACCAGGTGCGGCGTTTCCTCGCGACAGGGCTGACACCAGGTCGCATAAAAATCCAACAGCACGATCTTGCCCTTGTAATTCGCGAGCGTCATGCGTTGATTGTTCGCCAGTGTCCAGCCATGGGCGCTGGCCGGCGGAGTGCGTGAGAGAGACTTGTTATCCGGCGACGAATTTGCGGCCGGCGCAGTCTGCTTCCTGCAGGCGCCTGCGCAAAACAGCAACGTCATCAGCGCCAGTGCGATGGATGTTCTAAACTTGCTATTCACCATCTATTACTCACCGTTTGTCTCTTCATTTTCCGAGCCCTGGTTTGGCTCGTTCTGTTCGGTCGCTTCGGGATTAATCCTCTGGCCGGGCACGCGATACTCTTCGTTGGCCCAGCGGCTGAAATCGATCAATTTACACCGCTCGGAGCAGAAGGGACGGTACGAATTGTCCTGCCATTCAACCGGCTTTCCGCACGTCGGACATTTCGGCATAAGGCAAAAGTAAGAAGGAAGACGCCAAAAGTAAAGCGGAAACACGGAGTGCGCCGGCAGCGCGAAGCGACGACGGCGGTTTGGATTTGTCATGAGCACGATCTTAAATGAATCCAAAAACGGTGTCGCGCTGCGCTTGCTATCGTACTCCGAATCAATGGCCTGGCCCGATTCTAGAGCACTATTCGCGAACTCGGGAGCGTCTCATGGCGTAGAATAGCTGGGGGAGTTACCAAAGCCATGACTGACTATAAAGAGAAGCTAGACGACCTGCATCGGGCAGCTAAACGTAAGGCCCGCGAACTCGACGAGAAACTCAATGTCACCGGCATGGTCGAAGACACTGCCCGCGTGGCCGGTGATGCGGCGCGCCGCGGCGCGCAGACGATTGCGGGCGGCGCGGAACAACTGCGAGCGGAGGCCGAACGGTTCGCCGACGATAATCATCTGCGAGAGACGGCCGGTAAAGCCGTTGATGAAGCAAAGCGCCGGGCTAAAGACGCGGGCAAGATTATTCGCGACGCCGCCGGGCCGGCTGGGAAGAAGGCGGAAAAAGTTTTCGATGAAGCGGTCGACTACGCCACGACTGCGACGAAGTTTGCGGGCAAAGGCTTGCGCGCCACGCGGGCTACTGCCGCCGCGACCGCGGGGCTAATGAAGGCCAAAGAGTGGGTCAAAGAGAATCCTGGCAAAGCCGCGGCAATTTCTTTCTCGTTAATCCTGGGCGTTCGCCTGGGCGCGTCATTCCCCGGTATCGACGCCGTGCTGCTGGGTTCTCATCCACATTGGCTGACACATTCCGCGCTGCCCGTCATCGGATTGAAAAAAGTCAGCGAGAAGTTCGACGAGTATCTGAGCAAGCAGGAAGCGCGCATCGCCGCGGGTGAATTAAGCGAAGCCGAACGCGAACGCGTTGAATTTCAAAGGAAGATTACGAAATATGTAGGTGCCCCTTTGCTCGGCGCCTTCAGTTGCGCCGCAGGCGCCGCGATGTTCGCGCAGATCGCCAGTCCGGCCGGACTAACCGGCGCACCAATAAGTTTGATCTTCGGCGGCAATCCTTTTCTCGATGGAGTATGGCTGTTCGCCAATGGAGTCATCTGCTTCCACCAGGGTTATAAGTTTTTCATGATTGCGCTGGCGGATCAGGAGGAAGTGAAGCGCGTGGTAAGGGAGATTAAAGGGCTCTTGCCGGCGCAGGTGTCTTGATACTAATTAGCCGGAGCGACCGGGGCGGGTTTGCGATTGAGATAGTGCGAGAAGAAATCCAGGACACGTTGTTCGTACTCTACTCCGACCAACCGGTACAGATCTTGATGGCCGGCTCCGTTCACCACCCACAAAGCTTTGGGTTCGCTGGCAGCCTCAAACATCTGCCGTGACTCGGCTAGTGTCGTGTATTTATCGGCGGAGCCTGCAATGAAGAGCTTGGGGGCACTCAAGTGCGCGACCTTATCAATCGGCCGCAGTTCGGCTGCACTAACGCCGAGCCTTGGTTTGAGCTGCCAGGTGAGCAATGGGGTCAAGTACCGAGCCCATCCGCCAAAAATCGCCGCCAGGCGATCGCCGACAGCTTGATCGATCGTCGGGTACACCATCTCCAGCGCGATCGCGTCTATCTCGAGCGACGGAGAGGCCAGCAAGGCAGCCGCGCCACCCATTGAGACTCCGATAACTCCAATTCTTTCGCCCGGCGATTTTGAACGCAAAAAGTTGACGGCTGCCTGAGCGTCCTTACTCTCGAGATAGCCGAACGTAATATGGTTCCCGGCGCTCTCTCCATGTGCCTGAAAATCAAAAAGCAAGACGGCGTAACCAGCGCGGGAGAGAAAGCGCGCACGTTCGAGCATGCTCGCGCGATTCGCTCGCACCCCGTGCATTAGCACGATTGCGCCTGCGCCCTTTTGTCCGGGTATTAACCAGCCGTGCAACGCGCCTGATTCGCTGGAGAATTGAACTGAGCTGCCGGCCAAGTCAGAAGGAAGGGCTCCGACAATCTCGTTCGCCGGCGCGCTCAGAGAGCTTCCCGCTATCCAGCTGCCAATGACGATCGCTGCCGACAGGCCCAGGAGGGCGATGATAGCAATTCGTTTTTTCAGAGCTTACGCTTCGCTTTCTTCGCCGGCGCGCGTTTCGAAGTTTCCCGCTCGATCTGATCCAGCCATTTCAATTCCAACTCGATCTTCGCAATCGTCAGTTTGAGCATCCAGACGGCCTCGTGATAAGGATGCCCAACTTCTTTCAGCACGTCCTGCAAGGTCGCTTGTTCTTCAGTCTCCTGCTGCTCGAGAAATTTTCGGCGCCGTTTCACTTGTTGCGCAAACGCGCGCGGGCGCGTCTGCCATGAGAGCGCCAACCAGGTGAGGAATGGCTGATGCACCTTAGTCGTTGCCCAGCGGGGAGTCTCAAGCGCGTCCGCCAGGCGCTTTCGCCCTGCTTCGGTTGTCTGAAACACGCGCCGCTCCGGTCCCGCGGATGGTGAACCATCGTCGGTAACTCGAATAAGATCCAACCTGGTGAGTTTCTCGAGCGAATAATAAATCTGTGGCCGCGAGACCGCCGCCCAATCGCGAATCTTTCGGTCTTCAAGGGTAGCGTTCGCTTCATAGCCATGCATGGGCCGCTCGGCGAGCAGGCTGAGAATGACCAGATCCGGGGTGGTGAGCCGCGTGCCGCTTGCCGGCTCTTCCGGCCGGTGTTTTAGCGGCACTTCTTTCTTGACAGGCTTTTTCATACCGGTTATTATACAGCTAGTCTAAATAAGACTAGAAGAGCTTTTCTCGATTGAAGGAGAATGAGATGAGATGGAAATCAACTATGGCCGCGGGAACTGCGATCTGTTTGACGCTTTTGACCTGGACGGCTATTCACGCAGCCCGAGTGGGCAAAAGGAGCTTAGTGATGGTCAATAAATCAACCCCGATTTTGCATGTTAAGAGCGTCGAACCCAGTCTGAAGTTCTGGACCGAACGCTTCGGATTTCGCAAGACGATCGAAGTGCCCGAAGGCGGCCACATCGGATTCGTGGCCATCGAGAATGACGCGGTGGAGGTTATGTATCAGACCTACTCAGGCATGCAGGCGGATCCGTCCAATCCTTTAGCAAAGACGGTGGATCAGGGACCCAGCTTTTTGTTTATGGAAGTGCCGGACATCAACGCTGTAGCCGCGGCGCTAAAGGGCGCCGAGGTAGTGCAGCCGATTCACGAGAGTTCGTACGGCGCAAAAGAAATTGTAGTGAAGGAGCCCGGCGGACATTTTGTGATCTTTTCACAGCTGCCGCAGCGGTAATGTATCGTTTCGTTAAGCGATCGCTGGGGGAACAGAACGAACGCCGCGAGGGGTGGTTTGAACCTGCGTACGTTTCGTTCTGTTTTCTCCGGCTACTTGTCTCTAACTAATAGTAATTGGAAACGGCAGAAAGCAAAGCGCAAAGACAATTAAGGTGATGGTCCCGATGACGACGCGCATTGCGCCCAGAGGTTCCATTCGTTCAGGTTGAGGATGGCGGACGCGCAGCATTACTGCCAACAGCACTACATAGAGAAAACCACTCGGGCTGCCGTGCCACGTCCATCCCAGGACGGAGAGCGCGACCATCGTTACAAAAGCCACGCGTCCGATCCAGTGATGCGGCATCCCGCCAAACGCGGCGAACGTACCATGACCGCCATCGAGCTGGCCCACCGGCATTAGATTCAGCGCCGTGACAAGCAAACCAACCCAGGCGGCAAGGTAATACGAGTTCACGATTCCAGTGGCCAGATCGATCTTGAATGCGCGCGCGATTAAGCGAAACAGCAGCGGGTCATTGAAAATGATTCCACTCGCCTCTCCGACTGCTGCGGGGTTAGCGTGCTGAAGCGTCAGGACTCCAGCGAAAGCAATCGGAATGATGACGATGAATCCGGCCAGCGGACCTGCCAGCCCAATATCGAACAAAGCCCGGCGCGAAGGCACGGGCGATTTCATCCTGATGAACGCTCCAAAGGTTCCTGGTAGTAATCCGGGCGGCTGAGGAATAAAGAACGGGAGTGTGGCATCGACGCCATAGTAGCGACAAAAAAAGTAATGGCCGAATTCGTGCGCGGTCAGGATAGCGAGGAGGGAAGCCGAAAACGTTAGTCCCGGCCGCAGCACTGCCGGATGAGTCAGCGCCTGCGATACGAGTGAACCGATTCCCCTGAGGTAATACCAGGGGAACAGGAGAATAGATCCGTCAAGACCGCCGCCTGGCGCGGATGTTCCGGCGGCAACGTCCACTTCCGGACCGGCGCCCCAAATAATTCCCGAAATGGTGGTCGTAATTGCTGTGGCGAGAAACAATGCCACGTGCAAGAGCCAATGGCGCGCGGTCGGCTTCACGACGTTCCGGTTACCCACGTCCATTGTCTCGAGTGATGGCGGGATCTTTTCGGTTAGCTCTGACACTGAATCAGTAATTCACTTGTGAGATTAGGATAGAGTCGTGTGTGCCGTGTTGCAAATGAAGAAAGTTGAAAACGAGGCTGGTGAGGAGTTGTTAGGTCATTAGGCCCGAAGCATTCATTGGTGCCGATTTCGGTTTAGAGTCCAAGAGTCAGCTTGCGCCGGCCGTTAGGCAAGCTAAAGGTTGAACGCTGAACATAAGATTTCTAATTGGACACTGCCTCTTCGCCGTCCTCGTGAGCTTGCAGTTCCTTACCAGGTTTGAAGCGGATTGTCTTCCCTGACGGGATTGCAACCTCCTCGCCTGTGCGCGGGTTGCGACCAACGCCGCGCTTGCGAGGTTTGACAATGAAGACGCCAAAACCGCGCAGTTCGATGCGGTCGCCGCGGGACAGCGCTTCCTTCATCGAATGAAATAGAGCATCCACAGCCTGCTCAGCTTTGAGTTTAGGGATACCGGTTTGATCGGCAAGGCGGTTGATGATGTCCAGCTTAATCACGAATCTTGAGCCTCCGGTGTTTGGCGGTCGATCACTAATCTGTTCGGTAGGAAATTCTATCTGCCGACGCGTGGGGATGATAGAGAGCCGCGCCAACAACTGTCAAGCTTTACAGAACCTCGCCAGCGATCGGAGGCCAGTCAAGATGCTGGCGAACTGCAGGCAGGGATGCCTGCGCTCGCATATGGCGCTCCCATGCCGATAGGTTTGACAATGCAAGCAATCGACGGATAACCTCGATGAAGGATTCATGAGCGACAAACACGATTGTTGCTGAGCGCGCATATAGACCGGCAAGGTTTGTCCGCTTTATCCTATTAATAGCATGTTTGGTAAGCAATTTAGCCAGCCACCTCCATTCGGGACCGTCCATCCGGACGACGATAATGACATCCAGGTTGAGCGGCCCAAAGACGCTGCGCGAAAACACCTGTGGCATGAATCGCGCCTGCTGATCCGCGACCTGATCTTTGCGCTGATGGTCCTGGCGCTGGTCATGGTGTTCATCGTTCAGCCAGTAAAGGTCGAAGGCACATCCATGCTGCCATACCTGCACGACGGCGAGCGAATTTTTGTCAACAAACTGATTTACTACGACGAATATGGTTGGGCACCGAAGATCTATCGCGGCGACATCATTGTGTTCTGGTTTCCCGACGACCCATCAAAGAGCTATATCAAACGCGTCGTAGGTTTGCCGGGCGACACCGTCGAAATGCGGGGTGGCCATGTAAACGTGAACGGCCGGGATCTGGACGAGAGTTATCTCGATCCGCGTTTGAACATGAACTCCTACAATAAGCCACCCACGTATGTAAAGCCCGGTTACTACTTTGTGATGGGCGATAATCGGGACAATTCAAGCGACTCGCGGATTTGGGGACTGGTGCCGAAGAAGTACGTCTATGGCAAGGCCCTGTTTCGCTATTGGCCGCTGGGAGTAGCGACCTTCATGACGCGCGATACCCACAACATCGCGGTTCCGCCGGGCGCAACTTACCGGCGCGATGGCATGAACACGCCTGATCCGGATGATCGATAAGGTGGCTACAGATGGTACAGAACCCCTTGCGGGTAGCAAGCGGGTGAAACGCGCGAGCAGGATGGTCGCGAACCGCCGACAGGGATGTCGGCGCTCCTTTATGCCGGCGCTGCAACATGACTGATTGGCTGCGACTTTTGGGAATGATATTTTACGCGCCGCTTCGCGCGATCCGTGAAGTGCGCGATCGCGGCGCGCTCCTGCCCGCGATCGGCTGCGCTTATCTCTCGCAGCTTTCCTACGTATTCGCAATCGCATGGCTGGCTGGCAATAAGGGACTTTTTGTGCACCCTGGCGCTCTGGCCGGTGCGATTTTTCAGGCGGCCGCTTCGTTGCTGCCGATTGCCCTCGTGCTGGCGCCAATCCTCGCGCTGTTCGCCAACCTGTTCGAACGCAAAGGAAGCTTTGGCGTTGTGGTAAGGCAGGAATATGCTTCGCTCGCCTCCGTTTTGTTTTATGTACTGGTTATGGCCAACTTCGCCGCTATCTTAGTGGCGCTGTTCTTTCATTTTAGCGGGATCCAGGCCGCTAGTGTCGCGGACATGATTAAGCAGACTCCGCAAACTATCGAGATGTGGCGCTCGATGGGAGTTTCCGCGGAGGCCCTGGCGCGCATGGAAGGTGATTTGAACGATCGGGTGGCTATGGCTGAGGCCATCTTTCTCATTCCCAAGTTTATTCTGTTCCTGATTGGTTCGGTGGTGGGAATACGGGAAGTCTTCCGTGCCCCAGCTCTGCGCGCGATCACTATCGTAGTGTTGGGCGCTGCCAGTGCTGTGGTGCTTGCGCCACTCTGGTATGGATTGTTCCATACGCTGCTCGCGTCACCATTCCTTTTGTTCATGCTCTTCTTTCTGCTCCGCGGTTATTTCACTGAGGTCGTCGGCAACCAACGCGCGCGGGCTGCTTTCAAGCAGAACCTGGAAGCGGCGACGATCAATCCGCGTGATTCCTCAGCGCATTACAATCTTGGTTTGATACATCAACAGCGAGGCGAACTGGATCTGGCGCGCGAGCGTTTTCAACGCGCGATCGACATCGATCCGGAAGAGCTGGATGCGCATTATCAACTGGGACGCATCGCCCGCGCCCAGGGCCGCTTGCCTGAGGCTATCGGCCACTTTGAGCAGGTCGTGCAGCGCGATCAATCCCATGCGCAGCAGGAAATCTGGCGCGAAATTGGTTCGACTTATATCGCTGCCGGACAGTTCGGCGACGCGCGCAGTGTGCTGGAGAAGTTCCTTGATCACCGTCCAAATGACCCCGAGGCCCTGTACCTGATCGGACGGGCGCATGCCGGGCTTGGTGACAGTCAGGAAGCCGCCAGTTCGATGCAGGCTTGTATTGACGCTGTGAAGACTGCGCCCGCCTATAAGTACCGGGTTGAAAAGCGCTGGTTGAATGAAGCGCAGCAGTTTCTGAAGGGCCGGCGTGAAGCAGTGGGCAGCAGGCACTGATCTGGGAGCGCGGACAGTCTCGTTCGCACTGAGCGCGACGCGCGAGAATCGTTCTTGCGTCGAAAGTACTTTCGAATGAGGCCCGCAAAAATGCTAGCGATATCAAGCGTCCTCCTCAGCATAGCTTTTTTCATCGCGCTATCGCCCTTCGTCTATTCTCAGGACAACGACTCCTGTCGCGAGTTTCGCCAAAGGATACGAACCACCTACAACTTTCGCCCAGCGCTTCTCAAGAACCAAGCGGAGAGTGATATGAAAAGCGCGGCGATGGATAAAATTTGGGAAAGCACCAAAGCAAGTCCCAAGGAGCTGGTGCCATGTCTAAGGCAGGCGCTTGAGGACCCCAGCGCCGATGCGTGGTTTCGCTTTGACGGGAGCAATTTGCTGGTTTCGCTCGATCCATCTGATGCTTCAAAAACACTACAGATTAAGAGCTTCGCCGCGAATAACCTGGATGACGTTGACCTCAGAGTGTGGGTGACAACTCTTACTCGGCTTGGTCTCGAAGGATTTGATGTATCTGAACCTGGAGAGCGCTGGTTGTCCTATCCCAAGGCTCGTTATTTTCTGCCTGAGCACGGAGCCTACGAAGTCAACATGTTACAGGGCGCGCTTTTCATCTTTGGGAGCATGGACGAAATGGTAGCTGTGCCCGCTTTGCTGAAGATTGTTAATCGATCGAATGATCCTGGTCGCGAAGCTGCTTTGGCGATTCTTTTGAATGAAAACACTCCGGAATCGAGGCGCTCTCTAAGGCAACTTGATGTGTCAAGCTTATCCTCCAAAGCGAGAAGGATTATTCGCGACGAATTGGATCACCCTGATTTGTTCGAGCCGCGCTCCAAGCCCAAGACCAGCCGCAAGGAGTTCTTAGACGCCTTCGAAGCTTTCTTGAATGGTGATTCCCACGTATTTTTTGAGCTGGTGGATAGGGTTCCCGATGGCGAAAAGGACGTGGTCGCCACTATGACTCCAGAGGACTTGCCGCTTGTGCGTAGAGTGCGACGTAGAATGATTGCCGGCGGAAACCAGCACTCGATAGAGTATTACGCTAGCTTTACGAAGATAATCAGAACAATAATGCTCAAGAACTTGAACCCTAAGCCCACTGCTTAAGATGACCAATCCCAGCTCAGCAATCCTCGCTCTTGAAGACGGCCGCGTATGGCGCGGGCGCTCGTGGAGCGCTGCGGGCGAGAGCACGGGCGAGATGGTTTTCAACACCTCGATGACCGGTTATCAGGAAGTGCTTACCGATCCTTCTTATGCCGGCCAAGTGGTGTGCATGACCTATCCTTTGATCGGCAACTACGGCGTGAACAGCGAGGACGGCGAATCATCGAGGCCATGGGTTGAAGGATTTGTCGCGCGCGAGTTTAGCCGTTTGGCTTCGAACTGGCGCGCAGAAGAATCACTGGAAGATTATCTGAAGCGTTGGAACGTTGTGGCTATCGATCACATCGACACGCGTGCCTTAGTGCGTCACATTCGTGACAAGGGCGCGATGCGAGCGTGTCTATCGACGATTGATGCCGATGCCGAGAGCGTGATTCAGAAAGCACGCAACTCGCCGCCGATGGAGAATCGCGAACTTGCGAGTGTCGTTACCACTAAAGAACGATACGAGATTCCCGCGGCTAACGACGAACGTTTTCATGTGGTCTGTTATGACTTCGGCGTGAAGAGAAATTCACTGCGAGAGTTGTCACAGGCCGGCTGTCGCATCACTGTGGTTCCGTCTTCAACGCCGGCTACAGAAGTATTTGCGATGAAGCCCGACGGCGTCTTTCTCTCAAATGGCCCTGGTGATCCTGCCTCGATGAACCGAGAAGTCGAAGAAGTGAAGCGGCTGGCACAGTCAGGGGTGCCGACGTTCGGCATTTGTTTTGGTCATCAATTGCTGGGGCGCGCGTTTGGCGGCAAGACTTTCAAACTTGTGTTCGGTCATCGCGGCGGTAATCAACCGGTTAGAGATTCTCGCGACGGCCATGTTGAAATCACTTCCCATAATCACGGCTTTGCGGTGCAAGCCGATAGCCTGCCAGCCGAAGTCGAAGTGACGCACGTGAATCTTAACGATCAGTGCGTCGAGGGCATGCGCCACACGACGTTTCCCGTCTTCTCAGTCCAATACCATCCCGAAGCCGCACCCGGCCCACACGATGCCGAGCATCACTTTCGGCGATTTATTGACTTGATGGAGAAGAGAAGCGCGTCATCTATCTAGTGTGATGTCTCTAAAGTTCCATAACTAATAAAATTCTTCGTTCGCCGTAGTCTTTGGTCCCGGAGCGACCAAATGTTTATAGAGAACAGGATCCCCTAAAGAACTTTGGAGCTCCGGAGGAGCGAAAGATTTGTCATGCGAGTGATATTGCGCTCCCCTGGAGCTAAGGAACCTTACCGGCGACGTGAGCTATAAACATTTGGCCGCTCTGCGGCCAGGATACGATGGTGAGAACCTAGAAAACCACTCTACATATCGGTAATCTTCATCTCCCTCAATACTGTCATTTTCTTACTGTTGACCGTTTGCTTGGGATCATAATGCGTAGCGTCATTGCCGCTTTCCGTCTTGGTCGACAGTTTTTCAACTCCGCTACAACGTCAATGTCTTTTGGCCAGATAAGATCGCAGAGATGATGTTTAATTTTCGACTCATCAACGTAATATGCTTGTTCGTGGTCAATGAAGACGCGGCCGCCCCAAGCGCGGTAAGGACGCATGAACTCGCTAAGCTTTTTTATCAGTCGAGGAGTTGTCTGAAAGTATGGCCTTTTCTCCTTAGGGTGATGAAATCCCCTGGTAATTCAAGAAGGGTTTCAACTCACCGTCAAAAGAAAACATCAATGCTTCTCGGTATGAGTTATAAGGTTCAATAGACGAATTCTTTTCAACGGTTATCCGCCAGCAGTTGATGAAGTCAGCCGCTTCTCCCTTATCGACGCGCAATTTCATAAGTTCGTTTTTAATTTCGGCTTAACCGGCTTCAGTTCTCCGGTAAGCAAATCCGGCCGCACCCGCGCCATTTCGTCTGCAGTGGTACTGATCGTCGGCTGTTCCAGATCTCCCACTGCCTCGATCTCTGCGTCGACGACCGCTTCCTCGATGACCTCGGCGATAGTTTCGCTGCCGCGATGCTCCAACCAGTGGCGATAGCTTACCGTGATGATAGCAATCACCGGGATAGCCAGAAAAATTCCCGCGACGCCGGCGATCTCTGCGCCGGCCAGAATTGCCAGAATCACCGCCAGCGGATGTAAGTGGATTCCTTGTCCGATTAGTCGAGGATAGATGACATAGTCCTGGAGGATACGTAGGACGCCGAGGAAGATCAGCACTGCGAATGCCAGGCCGAAACCTGAATGCAGCAGGGCCAGCAGTATAGCCAGGATGGCCACGGCCAGCGGGCCGAACAGGGGCACGAACTCGAGCATTCCGGCAATCAGTCCGAGTACGAGCGGGCTGGGCAGATCGAGAAGGGCAAAGCCCACACTGCAAAAGCCGGCAATCAGCAGACAAGCCGTCAATTGCGCGCGGATATAAGCTGCCAGGGTGCTGTTTATGTCCTGAAACAACTCGTCGCCGCGCCAACGCAAACGGCCACGCGGCAGCATCGCCAGAGCCGATCGTCGGAAGCTGTCGGCATCCTTCAAAAAGAAAAAACTCAGAATCGGAATCAACACCAGCCAGGGGATGAAGATGATCAACCCCAACGTTCGTTCGAAGGCCGCGCTGGCGAGTTCGCCGCCCCGGGCGATTAAACCCAGGAAGGTATTATTAACAGCCTTGACGACACCTTCAGGCATGCGGTGCTGCATGAAATACCCATTGAGGCGATCCGCTGCATTCGTGATTGTCTTGTAATAAGCGGTAGCTTGTAGCTTGAACTCGGGGAATTGTGCGCCCAGCTGAGGCGCCAAAAAATAGATGGCGAATCCAAAGCCAACAAACAGCACCACGTAGACAATTCCAATCGCCAGTCCACGGGGCATGACTCGTTCTCGTCCGCCCAAACGAATTGGCCTTTGAACCAGGTCGACCAGTGGCGCCACCAGGTACGCAAAGAAAATCGAGAGGACGATTAAGAGGAGGACGGTTGTAAGTTTGTAAACTATCCAGAGAAGGGCGGTCACGGCGAGCAGGATAAGAATAATCCGCAGGACCGCTCGCGTCTGCACCCAGGCTGCTAACTGGTCTCTCTCTTTTGCCGCGGGGTGATTTGAGTCTGGCGTCATGAATTCTAATCGTTCGATTGAATTAATTTATATCGAGCAATTCAGAAATCGTCGTCGTTATAGCTTTCATCGGCTTCGGACATCTTAACTCCCGCTTCCTCCCAGACCAGGCCACGCCATTCATCTGTTTCGCCGAGTACTTGCAGCGCGGCTTGAGGATGGCTCGGATTGCGTTCGATGCGGAGCACTTCCGCGATCACGCGCAGTTTCTCGCCGGTCTCACCGAGCACCAGCAAATTAACCCGGCCGCCGACGGGCGGCAATTCGCGCTGGAGATGAATCAAGGTTCCCTCGGGACCGACGTTATCGGTCTCGCCTTCGGCTACGATGTGGATACCATCCTTGGTGTCCCACTCAGCGCGGATGGGAAAGGCATGGACATAGCGCTGACCGGATCGACTCTCAATAGTAGGACTCTGGGGCATTGAATGTGACTCCTCGTGCGACTGAAGATGTTCGAGGGCAATCGCTCCGTATGATACAGGGAAACAGGCGATTTGCCGAAGGGTATGAAGGGAAGCCAAGAGATAAGGTCAGAACCGCTTGCGGTAACGGGCGGTTGAACCCTGCCATTGTTGTGCGAGTCGAGCGTCTTCTTATCTGAGGAGTTGGAAAAATGTGCCGATCAACCGCCCGCTACCGCAGGCGGTTCTGACCTGGTCAACCCTACTCTTCTTCCGTCCTCAGCTTTTCCAGGACGCCAAAGTCTTCCAGCGTCGTAACGTCTCCAGCCACTGAACCACTTGTCGCGATCTCGCGTAATAGACGCCGCATGATCTTTCCTGATCGGGTTTTTGGTAAGGCATCTGCAAAGCGCAGGTCATCAGGTCTGGCCAGAGCGCCGATCTCTTTCGCGACATGTTTGCGCAGCTCTTCTTTCAATTCATCGGTGGGAACGCGTCCGCCTTCGAGGGTTACGAAAGCAACGATCGCCGAGCCTTTCAAATCGTCAGGCTTGGCTACAACGGCGGCTTCGGCAACGGCTTCGTGGGACACGAGCGCACTCTCGATTTCAGCAGTGCCCAAACGATGGCCGGCGACGTTAATCACATCGTCGATCCGGCCCATGATCCAGAAATAGCCGTCGCGATCTTTACGGGCGCCGTCGCCGGCAAAATAAACCCCATCGATTTGCGACCAGTACTGCTCTCGATAGCGAGCATCGTCACCGTAGATTGTGCGCAGCATCGAAGGCCAGGGTTTCTTGATGACCAGATATCCACCTTCATTGGCGCCGACAGTCTTGCCGTCCCTGGTCATCACGTCGGCTTCAATGCCGGGAAACGGCTTGGTGCCGGAACCGGGCTTTGTCGGCGTCGCCCCTGGCAGCGGCGTGATCATGATTGCCCCCGTTTCCGTCTGCCACCAGGTATCGACAATCGGACAGCGATCCTTTCCAATGACGCGTTGGTACCACATCCAGGCTTCGGGATTAATCGGCTCGCCGACAGTACCAAGCAGTCTTAGCGACGAAAGGTCATGTTTCAATGGCCATAGTTCGCCCCACTTGATAAAGGCGCGAATCGCCGTTGGCGCCGTGTAGAGAATGTTGACCCGATGACGTTCGATTATGTCCCAGAAGCGATCCGGCTCAGGCCAGTTGGGCGCGCCTTCGAACATTAAAGCAGTTGCTCCATTCGACAACGGACCGTAAACCACATAGCTGTGGCCGGTGACCCAACCGATGTCCGCCGTGCACCAGTAGATGTCCTCGTCCTTGATATCAAAGATCCATTTAGTGGTTATGTGAGCTTGCAAAAGATAACCGGCAGTCGTGTGGAGAATACCTTTCGGTTTCCCGGTGGTGCCGGATGTGTAAAGAATAAAGAGCGGATGCTCGCTGTCCAATTCTGCAGCCGCGCAGTTCGTATCGACAGTTTCGATTATCTCGTGCCACCAATGGTCGCGGCCCGACTCCATGTGAATCTGGCTGCCGGTGCGGCGCACGACGATGCACGATTTCACAGAGGGCGTTTCTTTCAGCGCTTCGTCGACCGCGGGTTTTAGCTTTACTTCGTTGCCGCGCCGCCAGCCGCCGTCGGCTGTGACGACAACTTTGCACTGCGCGTCGTTGATGCGATCGATCAGCGCCGTGCTCGAGAAACCACCGAACACAACCGAGTGCGTGGCGCCGATGCGCGCGCACGCCAGCATCGAGATAGCCAGCTCGGGAATCAGAGGCATGTAGAGCGCGACTCGATCGCCCTTGGCAACGCCGACGCTTTTCAAAACATTTGCGAAGCGACAGACCTCGGTGTGCAATTGTTGATAAGTGAGCGTGCGAGTGTCGCCGGGTTCGCCTTCCCAGATCAATGCGGCTTTGTTTCGTCGCCAAGTTCCCAGATGGCGATCGAGACAGTTGTCGGAAATGTTGATTTTACCGCCGCCGAACCATTCGGCATGCGGCGGGTCCCACTGCAAAACCTTGTCCCACTTCTTGAACCAGTGCAGCTCGCTTTCAGCTAAACGCGCCCAGAAGGCTTCCGGATCAGAACTCGCCTCGGCGCGCAGCGCTTCCAGTTCAGCCGTCGATTTGATGTGTGCTTTGGCGGCGAACTCCGGCGGTGGCGGGAAGACGCGCTCTTCGCGCTGAAAGGATTCAATGTTCGTGGTGACGGAAGGCATGTTTCCGATGCGTGGCTCCTTTACCGGGTAGTTCCTTTGCGGATTCTGTATCACACAACGTGTAGAGACGACAAATCAAGAGTAACGACCCCGCAGGGGTCGAATGTAATAGCCGGGGGCAACGCCCCCGGTAGCATGGACGAGATGATTGTGACCCCTGAAAGGGTCGGATTGTGATTCAGACTTGCGACCCTTTCAGGGTCAGAAAAATCTTACCGGCCGATCCGAAGGCGTTGCCCCGGCTATTATATTGGACGCTCTCAGCGTCCTGGTACCAACCCCTCACGCGACTTCATGATTAGACTTGCGAAAGCTCCTCAACGATCTCGCCCATCACGGCCCGTCCTTTTTCAACTTCATCAGGGCCGAGCGAAATGGCTCCCACTACGGCATGTCCGCCGCCGCCATAACGCTCGCAAATCGTCGCGATGTTGTGCGTGCGCGGGCGCGACGCCCAGGGGTTCGAGCCGACTGAAATTTTCGTTCGTTGCGATCCGCGCGTGAGGGCGACGGTGTAAGTGGCGTCGGGGAACAAGTAGTAAGGAATGAATTTGTTGAAACCTTCATAACCTTCGTCCACCAAATCGAATTGCACGACCCCGTCCTGGTAAACAGCCTTGCGGCGAATCGCTTCCCATGTTTCCAGATGCAAACGCAGGATCGGTTGAAACCGTCGCTGGACTTCGGCACTGTTGGCCACGTCATTCAGGGGCGCTGCGGTCAAATCGCGAATAATCTGTTCGATGAAGGCTTCATCGGGATCGGCCTCGATCACTTGCATCAACTGAAGCGCCGGGGCTTTTAGTTCGACACATTGGGCGGGGGATTCGTACAGTGCGCCGTCGATGATGTGCGCCCAGTGCACCAGATCGGCGAGCGGTTCGTCATTAAAGCCGAATTTGGTGCGCGCCACCTCGGCGATGAATTCAGTGCACGACTTGCGCGTCGGGTCGAGAAACTTCTTGTCTGAATTCTCAGCATGAAAATGGGCTTCATCCTCGGGCGTGAGAAAGGCGGACTGATGATGATCAAACCACCAGGTCAGCTTTTCTGACGGCGAGTATTTGAAGTCGACGATAGCGTTCTCGTCGCCGTCGAACATGTTTTCGTCAAAGAGATTGCCGGGCCGGTGCAGCAGACCGCCATACTGGATGTCCGCGTTCGCATTAATTCGTTCGTGGTAGAAACGGCTGAACGTCGCCGCCGAAGCAACGCCGTCGAAACAGTGACCGTGATAAAGGACCCGAAGTTTCATCTGATCAAAAAGCTCGCCATCTTAGCAATAGTTGGTTGAGATCGGAAATCCCCCAGCGATTCGTCGTTGGATCCTTGCATCCAGTGAGGTCAGTACCGGGAGCGGTAGCGACCGGGTAGTGGCTGACCTCTATACTGTGCGCTATGAATCAACTGACAGATCTTAATGAGGACTGAAGGTCCGTTTGCTATCCGGTCGCTACCGCTCCCGGTACTGACCTCAATGCTATGATCAAACATGAGCAGGCGACGAGGCGACTTTCTCGCCTAGCTCCGCAGAATTCGCCCGTCGCCAGCGAACCACGAAAGTTATCAGAGCCCCAACGCCCACAACAATGCCAATCATTTGCGAAGTTGAAAGCCCGGTCAGAGTCGTGAGGCCGAGGATGTCGCCACGAGGATCATCGCGCACAAACTCTATTAAAAATCGGACTGTCGCGTAAATCATGGCGTAGGCGAGAATCACCTGGCCGCTGAATTTCTTTCGCTTATGCAGCCAAAGAAGAAAGAAGAAAACAATCAGCATGGCAAAGGACTCGTACAGCTGAGTCGGATGCAGCCTGGTGCCCAAAGGGACTCCGGTGACTTCGTGGCCCAGCTCGGTAAAGCGAACGCCCCAGGGAAGATTTGTCGGCTTGCCCCAGCAACATCCGGCTGAGAAACATCCCTGGCGGCCCAGCGCGGTGCCCAGGGCAATACCGGGCGCGCAGGCGTCGGCCGTCTTCCACCACGGTAAATTCCATCGACGCATCAGGAAATAGCCAGTAAGCACCGCTCCCAGCAAACCGCCATAGAAAACCCCGCCTGAACGCAGAAAATCCAGCGAGAAGAGTTGCAACGGATGCTCGCGATACTCCGGCTCGGTAAAGAACATCAAGAGCTTCGAGCCGACCAGCGATGACAGCAGCAGCCATAGACAGAGATCGTAGATCCTTTCGCGCGGCAATCCGTCGCGCCCGGCAAGCTTTACGGTCACAAAAATCGCACCAAGAAAAGCCAGCGCGAGGAACACTCCGTAGGTATTGATGGGGAAGCCTAAAATGCGAAAAAGAATCGGGTACATAAAAAGAAATCGTCAATGGTCAGTGGTCAGTGGTCATTGGTCGAGCGGTTGTTGCCTTCAATTTTCGTGCTCCAAAGATCAAATCATAGGCCAGCAACGACGCGCCGATTAGAATGCTGGCATCAGCCACGTTGAATGCCGGCCAGCGATACTGACCCGCGTGCATCAAAATGAAATCGATGACGAATCCCAAACGCACCCGATCAGTCAGGTTCCCTAGGATGCCGGCGAGTAATAAGGCACACGCGCCCAACACCCGATCGTCGGTACGTGGAGTGCGCACAAAGTAAACGAACACCGCGAGGGCAGCCAGCGCCGCCAGAACCACGAAAAACCAACGGCCGAACGCGCCGCCTTCCTGTAGCTGACCAAAGGCGATTCCGGGATTCTCAGCATAAACAAAGTCGAGCACTCCTTTGATGACTGTTTGGTCTGCAAAGCGCAGCCGGCGCACGGCCCAGGCCTTGCTCGACTGATCCATCAGATAGATGCCGAGGGAAGCTACGAGATAGGCCATTCGCCAGGCGACGCGGGACTTGCTGGATATTGGAGATTCGCTGTCGGTCATTTAATGATTGCAAGAGCCTGATGGAGCGCGGACATCCCTGTCCGCCAGCGCGCGCAGCACGCTCAGCCTCGCCCTATCGCATCGAGGAGTTCGCGCTTTGCGCTCAGGCGGGCAGGATGTCCGCGCTCCGATCGGCATTCAAGTCAACGCCTCAACTTGCCTCGATTTCTTCGAGCGCAGCAACGCTTCTCGGAGTCGCCCACGTGGGTTGAATAGTTCCAGCATTGCATCTGTCCGAAAGCCGCAGAACGGCGTAATGTTTATAGAACCGAATGCGAACGATGATCCCAGCTCCAGAGGAGCGAAATATTCTGCCGCCCATAAATGGGCTTACAAAAATAGCGGGCCTGCGGTGCTATATACATTCCGTGCCTAACGGCACTTAAGCCGACTGCTCGCTTGTCTCGATTTCTTCGAGCGCTTCAACACAGCGCTCGCATACAGTCGGATATTTCTTAGACTCTCCCACATGTGTTGAATAGTTCCAGCAGCGCTCGCATTTCTCGCCTTGGGCTTTCTCGACGCGAACCCTCTCGAAGCCCGCGGCGACGAGACCTTCCCCTCCGCCTTCAGCCAAATGAAGCTCTACGTGGGACACAATAAATATGTAGCGAAGGTAATCTGCGTATGGTTCGAGTAAGTCATAATTACCACCGTTAAGGTAAAGCTTCACGGATGCTTCGAGCGAACTCCCGATGGTCTTTTCAACACGCGCTTTTTCCAACGCACCTAGAACTAAGTCACGCACCTTGAAAATCGCTTCCCATCGTCCCGCTAAGCCCTCGTCACGCTGTCCGCTGGCTTCAGGCAGTTTAGTGAGATGCACCGAAGCCGCCCGCGAGCCATTACCGGGCAGTTGCTCCCAAATCTCATCCGCCGTGAACACCAATATCGTCGCCAGCATGCGCGCCAGCGCGTCCACAATTCGGTAGAGCGCGGTCTGTGCCGCGCGGCGCGCCGGATTCCGTGGAGCAAAGGTGTAAAGCCGGTCTTTCAGGATGTCGAAATAGCGCGCGGAAAGCGTGACTGTGCAGAATTCATAAAGCGTCTGGTAAACGACATGAAATTCGTAAGCGTCGTAGGCAGCGTGCACACGGGCGATTACCGAATCAAGTTCGCCCAGCGCCCAACGGTCAATCTCCATCAGATCTCCGTCCGCCACGGCATCTCGCTCAGGGTCAAAGCCGTCGAGGTTGCCCAGTGCAAAACGCGCGGTGTTCCGCAACTTGCGATAGCCGTCGCTGACTCTCTGGAGGATCTCTTCAGAGCAGCGCATGTCTTCCATATAATCCGAGGACACGCACCAGAGCCGCAGCACCTCGGCGCCTAATTTGGGGATCACTTCATCGGGTGAAACAGCGTTGCCGGCTGACTTGTGCATCGCTTTACCCTGTGCATCCAGAGTCCAGCCATGACACAGAACCGTTTTGTATGGCGCCCGATCGTGCACTGCCAGGCCGACAAACAGAGATGAGTTGAACCAGCCGCGAAACTGATCGCCCCCTTCGATATAAACATCGGCCGGCCAACGCAGGTTTTCGCGATTCTCCAGCACTGCGATCGAAGACGCACCACTGTCGAACCATACGTCGAGGATGTCAGTTTCTTTCGTGAAGTCCGCGGCTCCGCACTTCCCACACTGATAGCCGTCAGGCAACAGTTCAGAGGCCTCACGCTTGTACCAGGCGTCGGCCGTCTCCCGCTCAAAGATGTCGGCGACGTGCCGGATGATCTCAGGATCAGCGACGACGTGATTGCACTGCTGACAATAAAACGCGGGAATCGGCACGCCCCAGACCCGCTGACGAGAGACGCACCAGTCGGGCCGGCCCTTAAGCATGTTGCGCATGCGTTCGCGGCCCCACGCCGGAATCCATTTGACACGCTCGTCAACTTCGCGCAGCGCCATCACGCGCAACGAATCGTTATCGGGAAGCTCTCCATCGGTGAAGTTGCTGGTGAAGTTCGTCCGGTCGCGGCCATCTTCATCCTGCTCGACTGGTTCGTTCGGATCCTCACGGTCCATGGCGATGAACCACTGTGGGGTAGCGCGAAAGATCACCGGGTTCTTACAGCGCCAGCAGTGCGGATAGCGATGATCGTAACTCTCGGTGAATAAGAGCACACTGCGTTCCCGCATGAATTCAACGATCTTCGGATTGGCTTCGAACACGTTTAAGCCGGCGAAATGTTCGACCTCGGAAGTGAATTGTCCCGAGTTGTTTACCGGGCAGTAGATTTCCAACCCGTATTGTTTCCCGATCACAAAATCGTCGTGTCCATGACCGGGCGCCGTATGCACCAGTCCGGTGCCGGCTTTGCCCGTCGCTTTCTTTTCGCGCGCTTCGCTGACATCGAGTTCGCTCTCGGCATCAGCTTCGCCGCCGAGCGTGACGTGCTCGCCGAGCATCAAGAGCGATGGACGATCGATCCAGGGATGCCGGCATTCAAGTCGATCAAGTTTGGCGCCCTGAAAACGCGCCAGCACTTTTGGCTCGGTGAAATTGCAGCGCGCGGCCACCACGTCCAGCAGTTCAGCCGCGACAATGTAGACTTCATCGCCACTTTCAACGGCGACATAGTCGAAATCAGGATGCACAGCGATGCCCAGGTTCGCGGGCAGCGTCCAGGGAGTCGTGGTCCAGATTAGAGCGAAGACTTTGCGACCCGCGAGCGCCGGATCAATCTGTGTGGGATCGCTCGAGAGGGGAAACTTCACATAGACTGACGGGCTAGTGTGCTGGTGGTACTCGACTTCCGCTTCGGCCAGCGCAGTCTGATCATGGATACACCAATAGACTGGACGCGCTCCTTTGTAAACGAAACCGCGTTCGACAAAGCGCGCGAACAGGCGCGCGGTCTCGGCCTCGTAATGATCCGACATCGTGCTGTACGGATTGTCCCACTCACCCAGGATACCGAGCCGCTGAAAATCCCTGGTCTGACGCTTCAAAGCGTCGGCTGCAAATTCACGACAGACGCGACGGATGCTTAACGCGGGCATCGTGGCTTTCTTCGCCCCCAGCTTGCGCTCGACGTGCAACTCGATCGGCAAACCGTGACAGTCGTAGCCGGGGACGTAGGGCGCGTCAAATCCCATCATCGTGCGCGATTTGACGATGAAGTCTTTGATGATCTTATTGAGCGCCGTGCCCAGGTGAATGTCAGCATTAGCGTAGGGCGGACCATCATGCAGGATGAACTTGTCGGCGCCCGCGCGCGCGCGCCGGATCTGTTGGTAAAGATCCATCTCGGCCCATTTCTTCAGGCGGGCCGGCTCGGTCTGCGGCAGGTTGGCCTTCTGTCCGAATTTGGTCTTCGGCAGATTGATGGTTTTCTTCAGGTCGAGTGCGGGTGCTTCAGTAGACATAAGCGTTAGGGGTCAAAAATGAAATAGTAACAGCATGGGCGTTCGCTTACCAAAAAGCGATCCTCTGGAATGCGCCGGCAGACGAAGGCCTTTCTCCCTCTCCCTTTGGAAGGGGTTGGGGAGAGGGCTCGTGCGCGTCAAGCTTCGCACCCTCCCCTAACCCTTCCCAAAGGGAGGGGAAGTTTGTCGGACATCCAAAGCGGTGTCGCGTACGCTTGCCACCACACTCCAAAGAAGAGCCCGAACCATTGCTCCCTGGAGACAAATGGTTCGGGCTCTTCAGGCCTTTGATGCTTTCCGGTTCAGCCGATAAACATCTCCTCGTCTCCGTAACTGCGGTTAATCGGGCTTGGCGCGGGGGCGACCAGAACTTCCAGACCGCGTCGCAACCCAGCCAGAATCGCCGCCAATTCGCGAGCCGGTTCAATGACCTTTCTTTGTATGAACTCAGTGGTGTCCATCACTCGTTCATGCGTACTGTCGATGGCGCGGCTGACCAGGTGCACTTTTTCATGCGCCATCTCGGCAGTTTCGTCAGCCAGAGCCATTATCCCGCGCACTTCTTCTTTGATTAGCGCCGTCGACTCAGCCAGGTTCATTGTGGCCGTCGACAGGTGGCCGGACATGACGTTGAACTGCTCTGCGATCTGCCGGCCCTGTACAGCTATTGCGGTGCCTTGCTCACTAATCGCGGTGGCCCGGACCATCAAAGGCCCCAGACGCTCTTCGAGTCGATTAACCGACTTGACGGCGCGCTTGACGAATACTGCCATAGCGATCATTGCCCCGGCGATCATCAGAAAAGACAAGGCTATGATCGCCGTGATGATCACCAGCCAGAACAATGGTTCGTGTGGATTCATCTCAGAAGAAATACGTTCTTTGTACCTGGCGCTTTCTACTTCGGTTTGTCCAACCTGACAAGTTCAATACTAAGACGCCTAACTCAAAGCACCAGGTACGTCATTCGTTTACATTGCCTTTTCTGGCTTGTAAGTCGGCGCGGCTTCAGTGCGACCAGAAAGCTCGGTCTTTCGTTTCTCTTCAACGTAAGCTTTCTTTCCCGCTTCAACGGCGGCTGAAATCGAACCGGCCTGACGCGCCGCTGCGTCGCGTGTCATCGCAGCGACTTCGCCGGCTTTGGTCGTGGCCGTGTCGTAGATTTCACTGGCCTTCTCGCGTGTGGCTGCCACATACTCTCCGGCCGTTTCGCGCGCGGTCTCGTAATACTCACCCGCCCTGGCGCGCGTAGTGTCGTAGTATTCAGTGGCCTTGACACCCAGTTGCTGCGCCGCTTCCTTGGATTTGTCGATGCCCTTGCGAGTCGCATCAGCAATGTCGTTGCGCAGCTCTTCACCTGATTTCGGAGCGAACAACAGAGCGAGCACAGCACCGATGCCGGCGCCAACCAGGAAATATGTTAGTCGCGTCGAAATATTGTCCCCATAGTCACGATCGTTTCCCATAAACTATCCTTTCTGCTGGAGGCAGATCCCCCATTGGAATCGCCAGTGTCTTTCAGATTTTTCCGGATGATGACTGCTCGCGACTATAACAAACGCAGTTGGCTTCCGCAAGCAAACGGTTAGCGAAGAAGTGCCGAAAGTGTCAGGAAACTGTGCAAAAAGGGCCCGTCAATCCACGGCGCGTCCTTGAAACTTGCGTAGTCCCAACCAGGTGAACAGCAACGAAAAGCCCAGCAGCCCACCGTAAACCAACCACGGCGACATGTGCGGCATTTCCGGAGTCAACGCCAGCCGGAAACCTTCGCTGGCATACACCAGTGGATTAAGGAGCACCGCCCGCTGAAACCAGGGAATAACATGCAGCGTCGCCCAGGGATAGTAAGCGCACCCAAAGAAAATCATCGGCGCCAGCAGCACATTGAACACCAGACCAATCTGCTGTGGTTCGACAATCGTCGCTACCACCATCCCAAAGGCAGCAAATAACCAACTGGATAGGATGGCCACCAGCACGAGTTGAAGCATATCGACTAGTCCGAGGCTTAAATGTACTCGCATTAGTAACCACGCCAATGGCAGGACCACCAGACCCGCAATCATAGCTTGCAGGATACCCACCAGGATCTTCTCGATCGCGACTCCGGAAATACTGATCGGGGCCAGCAGGCGATCTTCGATCTCTTTCGTCCAACCAAAATCGATCACCAGCGGCAACGCTACGGCCTGCATACTCGAAAGCGTCATGCTCAAACCGAGAATTCCTGGCAGCAACATCCCGGTATAGCCATGTTGAATAATGCCGAGGCGAGGCATTACGAAACCGAAGATGAAGGTGAACAAAAGCGGCTGCAAACCAACCCGCAGTAGAAAGTACGGCAGCTCGCGTCGCGCGACCCGCAGGTCGCGATGAAGCAGAGCCAGCATTGGTGTGGTCATCGTTGGTTCCTCGGATCGCGGATATCTTGTCCGCCTGAATGCGCAGCGCGAAAACTCTCTGAGAGGTTGCTCCGCGAAGTCTGACCGGGCTTTGCCCGCTGGCGGACAGGATGTCCGCGCTCCACAAATAAGTCTCTACTTTTCAGGGACTGCACCGCCATCCTTACCACGGACCAGTACATTGGCCGCCCAACTTTGTAACAGCTCCAGGAATTCCGGACTGACCTGGACCGCCTGTGCGTCAGTAACAGACTTGTCGGCCTGAGAAGGAGTAAACAGGTGTGTCAGATTCGGAAATATTCTGAGGAGTACATGCTGGTTTCCGCTTCTCGCGAGGGCCTGTGCCAATTCCAAAGCGTGGTAGGGAAGCACGTTGCCATCGCGTTCACCGTTTAGAATCAGCACCGGCGCGTGTACGCGCTGCGCCAAAGCCGACGGATCGCTTTGCGCATGCTCGCGAAACCAGGCAAGGTCATCGTGTGCCGGATCGGCACCCTTCGGACTTGCCTTCGCTTCTTCAAAGCGTTTCGCCATCAGCCGCACTATGTTAGGGAACCGGCTCGTGTCAGTAGGATTAATGGGTGTCTGAAGCGCGATGCCGTAGAGCGTTTGTTCGATGACTATGCGGTCAACAGGGCGGGATGTTCCGGCCAACAGCATGATCGCAGCGACTCGAGGATCTTCGGCAGCGATGGTTAGCGCGGTCTCAGCGCCCTCGCTATGCCCGGCCAGAGCGATCTTTTTGTGATCTATTTCCGGCCGCTTGAATAGAAATTCAAATGCGGCTTTGGTGTCATTGATTAAGTCCCGATAGGAACCACCTTTGGTTGGAATACTCTTGCCCACGCCGCGGTCGTCAACGCGCAACACGGCTACGCCGTTAGCGGAAAGATGCTCTGCCACCAATCGATAGAGGTTGGCCAGAGAAGTCCCGTCGCGGTCCTGCGATCCCGAGCCGCTGATGATCACGACAGCCGCGTAAGGCGCGGCCGCTTTCTTTGGAATCGTCAGCGTTCCCACCAGCTTCTGTTCTGCGTTCTGGAACGACACCTCTTCCGTGGTGTAAGGATCGTTGACCGAAATAACTGGTTTGGGCGGTGGCGGAGATATCAATTCGGCCAGAGCTTCTGATCCCTGACGGACGATCTTGACGCGCTGGGCAGGTACTTGAATGAACAAGGGGACGTATGACGAGTCAGTCCAGATTTCAAAGGTCAAACCGAGACTGGTGCCCGCGCGGAAGTGCTCGGTCTTAACCTGCTGGCCGTTGACCTTGAAGACCGGCGAGTCCAGACGCTCAAGATTCAAAGTGAAAGGAACTCCCTGCGAAGGTACGAAGCCATTGAAGCTCTGCACCCCACTTCGTGCCGGATCGTATTGGGCGAACAGGAAGAGGAAGTGATGCCATACGCCGTTCTCGATCAAGACTGTCGGTTGCGCCTTCACTTCTTTTACCGGCTGGCCCGTGCTGGTTATCTTCACGGCTTCGCCAATGAACTCCGCCTGCAGCGTACCGCCGTTCGCACTAACCGTAAACGTGACCGGCCGATTTCGCTCGGCCTTTGTGGTAGTCTTGAATTTCGAAGGGCCAAAAGTTCCTTCCGACTGCGACTGAGTCGATCCGTCGGCGTTGGTGGTGACGGTATAGTTTTCGAGACCGAAGGCCTGATCGCTGACATAGGTCGTATAGGTCCCGGTTGAAACCTTAGACTGTTGTGCCTGACTACTCGCAGCCAGCAAGAGTATGGCGGCGCCGACCAGGTAAATTGAGCTTTTCACTTAAGGCCCCTTTCCGATTGAGCTTCTTTAGTCGCTTCCCTGAATGACGGCCGGGGTCAGGCCTCAAGTCAGGTCCGCAGACTTCGCCCCGTCAGGTGTAAAAACAGATTCTCCAGACTGGGTTCAGCGACGTGGGCGTCCGTGACATTGAGGCCCTGCTCGCTCGCGAGACGCATGGAGCTGGCGAGTAATCCTTCGGCTCGATCGGAGTAGATACGCACGCGATCCTGGTCGGCCTTGATGTCCACGACGCCGGGCAGCGCGCGCAACGAGGTGGCGAAGGAATCCGGCACGTCGCCGCGTACCTGTAACTCGATCAAATAACCGCCGGGCACGCTGCGTTTCAACTGGGCCGGAGAATCCAACGCCAGCAACTTGCCGTGATCGATGATCGCGGCTCGCTCGCAAAGCTGGTCCGCCTCTTCCATATAGTGCGTAGTCAAAAGGATGGTCTGCCCTTTGGCATTCAATTCACTAAGCATGTCCCACATGGCGCGGCGCGATTGCGGATCGAGACCAGTCGTGGGCTCATCCAGAAAGAGGATCGCCGGATCGTGCATCAAGGCGCGCGCAATTTTCAAACGCTGCACCATGCCGCCGGAAAAACCGATCACTTTTTCATCAGCCCGCTCGGTCAGTTCAAATCGATCCAGTAACTGGTGGGCCTGGGACTCGCGTTCAGGTTTCGGAACGCCGAAGTATTCAGCATGGAATAAAAGAATTTCGCGGGCCGTCAGACTGCGATCCAGATTGTTGACCTGCGGTACTACTCCAATGCGGCGCTTGACGGCAACCGGATGGCGCGCGACGTCGATGCCTTCAATACGCGCGGTCCCACCCGTGGGCACGACTCTGGTGGTGAGTACGCCGATCGTCGTTGTCTTGCCCGCGCCGTTAGGGCCGAGCAGGCCGAAGAACTCGCCACGAGCAACCTCGAACGAAATACCGTCGACCGCTTTTACTTCGACGCCTTTACGAGTTTTCGGTTGATAAGTCTTTTTAAGATCCTCAACAGCGATTGCAGGTTCCATGGAAGCAGGTCCAATCATCAACGGATGGTCGTCGGTTGCGTCATGATGAGGTCAGTACCGGGAGCGGTAGCGACCGGTTCTCAATTCACGGGACGGTCGAGTTTGGCCGGTCAATAACCCGGTCGCTACCGCTCGCGGTTCTGACCTCATCAACTCAACAATCCGCGCCTTCACGGCGCCAAACGCATGTGAGTTGCCACATACCAAAAAAAGAAAAGCGTCAGAGCCATTGAACCGAAGAGCAGAGCCAGCAGTCCGCCGGCGATCAAGGCGACGAACAGCCAATCGCTGGTTCGTCCCCGCTTGGCGTCGGCCGCGGAGACCGTGGCGCGCCGTCGCAGGAGATTAATATTGCGGATGTTGGGCTTCCACCAGGCGTCAAACAAATCTCCGATAAAAGGGATCAGACCCAGCAGGAAATAGATGGCGATGTTCGTGCCCATGCGCAGCAGAGTGATCTTCGGCACGCGATATCGCACCGCGGAAACCAGCACGTAGAGCGCCACAATCGTGGTAGCCACATCGCCGAATTGCGGCACCAGATCAATGATCGCGTTCAGCCCAAAACGCCAGCCCAGGATCGGGATGCGAAACCGGTTGTCCATGATCTGGCTGAGAACTTCCAACTCGCGCTCGATCTGTACAGACTTCGGCCTCAGGACCGGATTATTGGCGATTGCGAATTTCCGATTGCCAAATTGATCTCGGCTTTCCAGTGCGTGATTAGATTTTGGACGCGCGCCAATCATAGTTACTTTAGTTCCGGTAAATCGGCAATTGGCAATTGAAAATCGGCATGCTTACGGTATTCGCGTCATCTGTTGCCAGAAAAACTTACCCATCCTGGCAAAGGCGGTGAAAAAGTTTCCGCCTCCCTTTGGGTTGGGCTTTGCAGGCAGGCCTAACTCCGCGGCCAGCTTCGGATCCGGCGGGCCGATGTCTTCGTCGCCGCGCTTGCTCGATAGCCAGCGATCAAAAGTACGACTTACGGCGCGTCTTTGTTCGACACGCGCGCCGGCGATGAACGCTCCGCGCAGATCGTCCATGTCAGCGACCTCCAGTGAATTCGCGGAGTAGTAGTCGCGGAGCGCAGCGAAAAACCTTTCGTCGCCGAGCAGTTTTCGCAACGCTTCGAACATTAGCGCGCCTTTGCTCCCGACGATGGCCGAATATTGAAAGGAATTACGATACTCGCGCGCCGAACGGCTGGCCTCCATGTCCTCGCCGCCGAACGTGCGATAGAGCGTGTAGACGCCGCGCACTTGTTCGTCCAGCGCTGCGGTGAACCGCGGCTCCCCATGAGTTTCGCGGTAGTAGAGCAGTGCCGACCAGTTCGCTAACGCCTCGTCCAGCACTGGTTCGCGCCCCGAATCATTGCCCACCGTTGCTCCCCACCATTGATGGGCCACGGCGCGCGCAACGGTCCATTCCAGGCTGTCTTCGACCGCGGCGCGTTGCTCGCGAATCACGTCAGGCATATTAAGCATTGCGGGCGAATCAAAATCCAAATAGAAGGCGCTGGCGATCGCGCTCAAGCCGGCAAACTCTGCGCTGCCCAGCGTGGCCACCAGGGGAACATCGACGATGCTAACGGTTTTCATCGGCAGCGGACCAAAGCGCGTCACAAAAACGCCCAGCGAATCCGCCGCGATGTTCAGCACCCGGCGCGCGATGACCTCATGGTCGGGCCGGAAGATCGAGCGGATGGTTACGCCACTCGCCACTTTTTCTTCAGAACGGAGGTTGGTGCCGGCAACGATGGCAAAGTCGCGCAGGTTCTCAGCGACGAAACTAATCGAGCGGGTTTGTTCCTTTTCAGAAACGGCTGCCGTTTTGACGGGGCCAAAGACCTCGACGTTTCGCGGCGCGTTGATCGTTACTTTGTAATCTGCCGCATCGATCGTCAGGGCATCGCTGATACTCGGTTCAAGCTTGCGAAACCAGTCGTCCCCATCACGCGCGGCGAGGACCGGATACCACACCCCCATCATCATTACGCCGCGGCAGCGAAAGTTTGTGTCCCGGGCGCGGCGCATCTCTCTCGTGCTGCGGATGGCTGCGCTTACCTGTTGTACGACGTGGGCTACCAAGCCGGTTTCCTCTGGATCGATTTCAGGGACGCTGCCCCGAAATTTTAGTTCGAGCTCGACGGCCGCGTTGGGAGCTATCGCCTCACGCAGATAAATTCGCAGGGTGGTTTCAGAATCGTCGAGCGCATACTGCAAAGGCGTATTGCTATCCACCGTCCGTACTGTCGAGATGTTCAGCCGCGGCTCATCAGAAATTGCCGGTCCCGAGGATGATTTCTCAGGTGGCGGCGCATAGCCGGGCATCCGCACGTTCGGGTACAGGTGAAAGAATAGAGTTGAGGTCGGATGATCGCCGCGATTTACCCAGCGCACACTCTCAGTGCCCTCATAGGTCCGATTCTCATAATCAAGCGAGAGCTGAATTCGATAGTGAATTCGCCTTTCCGGCGTGAGCGGCTGACGCGTTTGATTGTGAGCCGCGATTGACGATACGAACAGAGCTGCGAGCACAAGAACGAACGAAGAATTAACACAGAGGAGACGGAGGCACAGAGCAGACAGAGTCTTTCTCTGTCCGGTCTCGGTGTCTTCTCTGGGTCCTCTGTGGTGATTCCTAAGGTTCATTGATGATCACCCGACGAATGACATCGCCCCGCGCGATATTATCAACCACATCCATCCCCCGAAGCACGCGTCCAAAAACTGTATATCCACCGTCAAGGTGTGGCTGTGGTGAATGGGTTACGAACCATTGCGAGCCGCCAGTGTCTTTGCCGGAGAGCGCCATTCCGACTGCGGCGCGATCAAAGGGCACTTCATTGACCTCGCAGCGAATTTGATAACCGGGCCCGCCGTTTTGATCGCCGCGGGGATCACCGGCCTGAACCACAAAGTTCGGCACGACCCTTGGAACAGTCTGGCCATTAAAATAACCCTTGCGCGCCAGTTGAATGAAGTTGTCGACAGTCAAGGGCGCTTCTTCAGGCAGGAACTCGATCGTGAACGAGCCTTTGCCGGTCACAACCGTGGCGGTCACCTGCTTGCCTCTGCGGGCGAGCGAGCGTCGATAATCAACATCACTGTAGCGAGTCTTCACCGTGCCCATACGACTTGAAAAATCACCCGCGCCGTTCGCCTTTAGTAAAGCCACAGCTCTGCGGCGAATCAGATGATCGGGCGAGCCGAGCGCCATCTTAATCGCATCATTCGCCGCCGTACTCTTCTGTTTGGCGAGCGCATCGAGGATCGCCAGCGCCGCGTCGTTTAGGTTGTTGTCGCGGAGTCCTGCCGGCAATGCTGCAATCAGCGCCCGGGTATTTGCTTCGCTCGCTGGTTGCTCGCCGAGCACCTCGGCAACTGTGGCGCGAACGATGACATCCGAGTCTCGCAATCGACTCAGCGCGACTGCGCTGATATCCGTCGATTTAAAGCTGGCATAGGCCTGTAGAATATCCGGGACCGCGAGCGCCGGAGTCGTCGAACGTCGTAGCATGACAGCCAGTTCCATCTGCGCATCCTTTAACGCAGTTTCGCCGGCGCTCCCTGTTCCTGCCCCCGTAATGACATCCTTAATGGCTGCGAGTCCCTGCGCGCGCCGCGACACCCGTCGCCAGCTCGCGTTTGGCATTGAGGCTTCGGCTCGGTACGGGTCGTTCTGAAAAATTCCGGGAACAACACGCGCGAACGCGACTTCAACTTCCACTGCCTCACCGCTGGTCAGATTGTGCATCTTCCGCAGAAACGCGACAGCACTTTGATTAGAGCTGCTCGCTGGTAATCGTCCCAGGGTCGTGGCGATCTCGAGAACTTCATTCTGCGATCCGGACACGATAAGAGAATCGCCGCGTTGCACGAGAGGTTCGACCGCGCGCGCATCCTTCAAACTCCCCAAAGCTCGAATCGCACTAACGCGCACGCGCAAGTCGTCATCGTGCAGCGCCCGACTGAGCAAAGCGTCAAAGGCGCCTTTGTCTTCAGCGCCTCCGATCACGCGCGCGGCATTGGCCCGGACGATCGGATCGCCATTGTTCAGCAACTGTCGCACACGATCGTTTGCGTCTTTCAAACGCAAGCGGGCCATCGTATTCAGCGCGTCGGCCACGATCCGCGGATCAGAGTAGCCGAGGAACTTTACGATGACTGGGCCCGCTCCGTCTGGCCGAACGCGCAAGGCAGCAGTTAAGCCCAGCAGAATCGTCTCGCGATCCGGCATCGAGCGCCGCCCCGATTCAAAGTTCAAAGCGTCGAGAATTGCGAGTCTAATCTTTGCCAGGCCTTTGTCTTCAATTTTAGGCGACGCCGGCTGATTGCCGGATTGGGCAGCATTGCTTAACAAGACCGCCCCAATCTTTCCCAGAGCCTCAACAGCGCGAGCGCGAATCGATCCGGGTTGACGCGTGTCGTCCAGCACCGCGACCAACGTCTCTACGCCTGCCGGCGATTCTATTTCGCCAATCGCGAAAGCGGACATCTGACGCACCTCGATGTCTGGGTCTGATTGAAGCGTCTCAGATAATGCGGGCAGGGCGCGCTCATCGCCGATGCGTCCGAGGGCGAGAGCCGCGCGTTTGCGCACTCGGGCATCTTTATCCTGCAACAGCGAAGTCAGACCGTCGTTCCAGCGCCGCTGGTCTTCGGCGCGGACGATGCGCAGCATCATTTGAACGGGAACTTGCCCGGAGCTGGTGGCGCGAGATATTTTCTGACCAGCCGCAGTCACGATTGAGGCCAACACAAACAACCCGGCGCAGAGTGTCTTTCGCAAGTTCACAGTTTGCATGATTTGATTCGAGGGTTTCGGAATTGTACCGCGTGCTTAAGAAATTGTCCCGGACGGCGCACCCGCCGAAACCCGCATGGCGAGCGCGCTTAGTGCTGGCTGCGGCTGTGCCGCTTGATGTGCGGAAAGGCCGTGCCTTTTCGAATGTCATTTTCCTAGTTCTTCCTGGGGCTATGCCCCGGGATCTGGGGCTGAGCCCCAAAACAGCAAGACAATTTGTCGGAAGGCCGGAGGCCTTCCGCATATCAGGCGGCAGAGCCGCGCAAAATCATCGAGGTTTATCTGGCTGCTTCAATTTCAATCCCACTCGCTCACGCGGGTGGTACTGACCTCATTAGCCGCTATGGTCGCTTCTCCCGCGGCGCGACCCTAACGATCAACCGCACAAAAACAAAAAGGGCGGACAATGTCCGCCCTTCGAGACCTTAACGCTTAAATCGCGTCAGGTGATTTGTTGTCTTGCAACCAGAATTGATTAGCTGGCCACAGCGATCATGCTGGCCGATTTGCTGTTCAGTCCGTCGTCAGCTTTCTTCGGCGCGTCAACTTTGATTGCGTCAAGCCTGGAGGCGTCAAGCACATTGTCCTTGCGCTCAACCTTTGGTGCGGCAGCAGCCTTTAGCTGTACCATCTTGCAGCTTCCTTCAAACACCGCTCCCTGTTCGATCACCAGCGAGGGGGTCTGAATGTTGCCACTTACTTTCGCGGCCCGGCCCAACTCGATGCGCTGACCGGCGATGATATCGCCGTTCAAAACTCCATGAATCTGGGCGACGGAAACTTCAACGTTAGCATCAACCTGGCCACCCGCGCCGACGATTAATGTGCCGGTGCCTGAAGTGATGCGTCCCGAAAAGCGGCCATCAACCCGGAGCATCGACTTAAAAGAAGCTTCTCCAGTGATAACAGTACCGCTGCCCACGAAACCGCTGAGAGATCCGTCTTTTATCTCTCTGGCGATCGTCTCGCTCTCGGTCAACGCTTTGGGGGTCGCTGCGTTCTCAGTCACCGGTCGCGCTGGCGTCTCGTTGCTTTGATAAGGTGAATAACTGCGTGTTGAGTAACTATCGGTGTCGGTGTGCGGCTGGGTCTGGCTCTTATCTTCGTTTGGACTCTTTCCCATTCTGAGCATAACTAAACCTCCGTAATTGAATCGTCGAGAGCGTCGTCAGGGGAATCGGGCGGAGACGAACAACACGCGATCCGTTGGTTCACTGGTTACCTGGAAACTGGCCGCGCTGGCCAGCGCTAAAGTGGAGAACCGCTTTTGGAGCGGGCGATCATAATAAACAAAGGCGGCCTACCTGTCCAGCACAAGTTTGGGGTCGCCTGGCGCAACGATTGTCAATTCACTTTGCACAGGTTCGTTTCGTGCGATTTCGTGTTGGTTTAGTGGATCGTCCTTCATGAGCAGGAGTATTTCGATCCACGAAATCACACGAAAACCTCGAAACATCGCGAGGTCCGAACCGGCCAATCAAGGCAGTTCGGTCGTTCCATGAAAGGTCCAAATGTGCTGCACACACTCTTATCTCGGGCTGGGCTCTATTGTTTCGAGCAGAGTTTCCAGTAGCAACGTCTCCCGAAAGTTCTCCAACAGCGGGAAATATGCAGCACTTCGGTCGAGGGCGGCCCGCGGCAGCAGGCCGACAAGCTCGGTGCCAGAGATTTTTACTCCCAGTCGATGGGCTTCATGCTGCACGGCGGAAAAGGCCCTGGTGATGCTCGTTTGCTGGTAATCGATAAGGTTCATTGAGACCTGGACCAGACCGCGAGACTGCAGATCAAAGCCGAGCGCTTTCACTAAAGGCAGGCCACCATCTCGCTCGCGGACAGAGCGCGCGATGCGGCGCGCGATTGAAAGATCGCTAGAAAGAATGTTGACATTGAACGCAATCAGGAACGGCCGCGCGCCGACTGCAACTGCGCCCGCGCTCGGATGCAGCTTTGATTCGCCCACGTCTGGCGCGCGGTCGGGATTCTTACCGATCTCTTCGCGCAGCTCTTCAATTCCCCGGTTGCGCACGTTCTCCAGTCTGACGCGATCGGGCCGCAGCGCCGCGCGCTCGTAAAAATAAACCGGGATTGAAAGTTCCTGCCAGATGCGCCGGCCGGCGTCGTGAGCGAGCGCGACGCATTCATCCATCGTGACGCCGCTGACCGGAATAAAAGGCAGGACGTCGGTAGCGCCGATGCGCGGATGTTGACCCGTGTGCTCGCGCAAATTAATTAACTCGGCGGCGGTAGCCACCGCGCGCAACGCAGCGTCCACTATGTGTTCAGGTCGAGCGACAAATGTGATCACCGAGCGATTGTGATCGGGATCCAGATGGCGATTCAGGACGGTAGCGCCTTTGACTGATTCAATCGCCCGCGCAATGCGTTCGACTGTCTCGCCCTTGCGGCCTTCACTGAAGTTTGGTACACACTCAACGAGCATTGCCGATTGCCTACTGCCGATTGCCGATTGGTTAGTTCGATCCATGGGAAGAATTATTCTAACAGGATCAAATTACCAGAGAAGCAAAATCGACAATTGGAAATTGGCAATCGGAAATTGGCAATTAGAACATGCCCATCGATCGTTTCATCAATGAACGCAAGACCGTCTGGCAAAGACTCGAGGAGTTGCTCGCACGCCTCGACCAGATGACGTTGCGGCGGCTGCATCGCGAAGAAGTGCGCGAGCTGGGCCGCATTTACCGAAGGACCGCTTCCGATCTGGCGATTGCGCGCGCGGAATCACGCGACCCGCGTCTGGTTAATTATCTTAATAGCCTGGTAATTCGCGCTCATGGCCGTATTTACAGGGCTGACGCGCAGGGCGGCCGAAGGATCCGTGACTTTGTAGCCAGGGATTTCCCACAGTCCTTTCGACGCACCTGGCGTTATACGGCCACAGCCTTCGGCGTCTTTCTTTTGTTCGGTGCTATCGCCTTTTTTGGCACGCGCCACGATTCTGATTTCTCTGAATTCGCCGGCATCGACCCGGTTTGGCGAGCGGAAAATATCGAGACTCGTCGGCATTGGTGGGAATCGGCTAACAAAGCGAGCCAGATCGCTTCGAGTCAGATCTTCACCAATAACATTCGCGTGACGTTCTACGCCTTTGCCCTGGGAGCGATGTTGGGCGTCGGCACTTTGTATGTAATGGCGTTCAATGGCGCGAACTTTGGCGCGATTGTAGCGCTGGTTTATCGGGCGGGATTCGGAAACGACCTCCTCCTGGGCTTTGTAGTGAGCCATGGCGTGATCGAACTGTCGTGCATCTTTATCGCTGGCGGCGCCGGATTGCTGATTGGTTCTTCAGTGTTGATGCCGGGCGATCTTTCGCGCGGTGATGCGCTCAAATCGCGTGGAATGGAAGCGGTGCGTCTAATTGTGGGCTGCGCTCCTTTACTGGTTCTGGCCGGAATTATAGAAGGCTTTATTTCACCTCAGCCTATTAGTCCGGTCATCAAGATCGGAATTGGCGTGCTCACCGGCATCGCCTTGTATTCTTATCTATTGCTGGCGGGGAGAGAAAAGTCATCGCGGGAAGAGGGAAAAGGGTAACAGCGTTTAGGGCCGCGGCGGCCACTTCTGATCGTCCTTAATCTGATTGAACAAATAGCGGCTAAGCGTTAGGGCACGCCCCCGCAGTTCGTCATGGGTTTCTTTATTCAGATAGCCAATTTCCATCGCTACCCAAAACAGGCTGCGGGTCTCGCTGGCTGATCCCTTCGCGATATTCAGGAAGAGCAAGTACTCCTTTCTCGACGCTCGCTCAAATCCTTCGGCGATGTTCGTAGGGATCGATACCGCAGCGCGGCGCATCTGATCGCGCAAACCGAAGTCACGTTTGAGCTCGCCTTGATTCGTAGCGCGATACACCTGAGTGACAAATTCAATTGCCCTCTGCCAAACAATCAAATCTTCAAAGCTCCTGATCAGCTTCTTTTCCAGTGGAAGCCTCCTTTCGATTGATCCAACCCGGATCGTTCATTCAATCCGAGATTTTAACTTTGCCCTCTTCCCCTTTGACCCCTTTCCCTCTCTTAAAGCAGCCCGCGCTCCTTAACTCTTAAATACGTTTCCAAAAGCTTCGGCGCCAAGACCGCGGCGGTCACGTCCAGGGCCAATCCACCCTGGGCCTCAACCAAACGCAGGGCTGCCTCGCGCAGGTGGATGATCTCTTCGGCGACAGATTGCCGGAACAGTTCGCTCTCGTTCTGAGGTGACTCACGCACCACCGCTTTTAGATCTCGATCGGCTATTGTGACGACGAGGGGAAGATGACGCGGCCGTAACAGCTTCAAAGAGGCCAGCAGTTCGCGCGAGCCTTCTTCATCAACCAGATCGGTGAGGACGACGACCAGGGAACGGCGCCGGCTGTTGGCGGCGACAAACTCGAAAGCACGGGAGTAGCTGGGTTCGATCATTTCCGGTTCGACCGCGTAGAGAGCTTCGAGGGCCGCATCGAGGTGTTCGGCGCCTCGTTTCGGTGGCAGATAAGCCTGGATGCGACGACCGAACACCAGCAGTCCAGCGTTGTCGCCGGCTCGCGCAGCCGCGGACATCAGCGCCAGCGCCGCGTGTACCGCTGAATCCAACTTGGTTTCATTTTCGATGCGCGCGGTCATCAGGCGGCCGGCGTCCAGAGCAATCAGAATCGTCTGGTCGCGTTCCATCTGATACTGGCGAGTAACCAGCTTTCCGCGGCGCGCGGTTGCTGTCCACGAGATGTGGCGCCGCTCGTCGCCACGCACATAGTCACGCAGCGACTCGAAATCACGCCCTTCACCGCGCCATTGGGATTTGCGCCGCGCCGCGACAAACGAACGCGCGCCCAGGGCCCTCAACTCGGCCTCACGCGCGCGACGCATGTTGGGATAGACCTTGACGGTGATGGAACCGCCTACCCGCGTTTGTGTCCACACCAGACGCCAACGCGAAAGATAACGGACGGCAATCAAGCCGAATTCAAAACGGCCGCGCTTTGGCGGAGTGAGACCATAGACCAGCGACGCAGTAGTCTGTCCCTCTATATCTACTCGCGCTTCACGCAGGCCGGACAATTTCATCTGCGGTGGGTATTCGTCTTTGATGATCAATGAAATATCGCGCGGCAGTTGGTTGGCAATCTCGACGCGCACTTCAGTTTCGGCGCCGACCGCAAAGCGGCCGCCAAAATGCCGTTCGAGGCGCACCCGCCCCGGCAACTTGCTGTTCATTGCATCGAAGATCGCGAAGGCAATCAGACCAAGGTCATAAGTGAGCGCTACCCAACGCAACATCGGACGCCCCCATGAAAGAGAGAGCGGCACGAAGCCGACGGCGAGAAGTGCGTAGAAGAGTCTGGAAAAGACAAATCTCATCGGTGGGTATGCAGTGACGTCGCGCTACTTCACGAAGTTGTAGATAAGCACCCCTGAAACTTTCTCAGGTTTACCCTCCAGCCTAAACGGTGGAGGGGTTGCCTTGGATGCAGCCTCTTCGGCTGCTCTTTGCAATAGTGGATGCCCGCTTATCGAGCGCGCCCAGATCACTTTTCCGGTCTCATCGAAAACAATGCTCACTACGACTTGACCTGAAGCTTCCCCTGAGGACTTTGGATACGGGGGAATCGGGAGGCTCAAGGCTTTGCTGTTAAGAACGCCTGCCGAGACTCGCGTCTTTGGTTTATCAAGACTATCGTCGCTCGGTAATGACGAGCGCACGCTCTTGATGACCGACGGCAAAGCCTGATAGATCTTTCTTTCTTCCTCGCTCATCGCGGGAAAAAACCCGCCCCAGTCCGAATTCGCCGACAATAAACGCTCGGCGTCGTTCTTGTGTGAAGTTGCCAGATTTAGCAGTCCTAGTTCTTGACTCTGAACGGCAGCGAGGACGTTGAATGAGACAGTTACTCCGACGCCCTCTTCGTCGGTCCTGTTCCGGAGCAAACCCAAGCCTTCCTCCATAATGAGCAATGCGAGTTGCGGTAGCGGTTTGTTTCCGTGAAGGTACCCGGAATCTTGCAGAAAGAGAGGAATCCAGTAATGCCTTTCTACATCGCCGGCGATATATTTTAGTAACTCGGATTCGAACCGATCGCCAAGTTGCCGTCGCTCCTTATTAAAGACTATCGACAGCACCGTCTTATCACCATTCCATCCGGCATCCTGGTTTTTGACCTGTCGTTCAAGCTCAGCAAAAGACTCGCGCGAGAGCGCTTGCGCGTTCGCGCCGACTGCCGTCACGAGAATGCAGATCGCTAACCCAAGTGAGGTTTTCATAATCGAATTCTCCATTCATTATCGGGGCACTTCCGCACTCTGCAGAATATCGGTAATCACCGAATCCGGTGTCGCGCCGTCGAGTTCGGCTTCGGCTCTGAGCGTCAGACGATGTCGCAGCACGGGGCGCGCAATGTCCCGCACATCGTCGGGAGTCGAGAAGTCACGGCCGCGAATTGCCGAAAGCGCTTTCGCGCACAAGAGCAACGCGACGGCGGCACGCGGGCTGGCCCCGTAGTGGGCCGCAGGATGATCGCGAGTGCGCCGCACTACATCGACGATGTAACGCTGCACGCCGGGCTCGACGTGCATGGCACGCACTTCGGCGCGACAGCGGGGGATGGCGTCGGCTTCACTGAGCGGCCGAATGTCGACTTGATCAAGCCTGCGCGCATTGAAGCCCGCGTCCCAACGAGCAACCACCTGGTGCTCTTCATCAGCAGAAGGGTAGGCCAGCAGAATCTTCAGGAGAAAACGATCGAGTTGAGCTTCTGGCAGAGGATAGGTGCCCTCGTACTCGATAGGATTCTCGGTCGCCAACACAGTGAACATAGGCGACAGCGGATATAATTCGCCATCGATTGTCACCTGACGTTCTTCCATCGCCTCGAGCAGCGCGGCCTGTGTCTTGGGTGGCGTGCGATTGATCTCATCCGCCAGCAGGATGTCAGTGAAGACCGGCCCGCGTCGCAGACTAAAGCTGGAAGAGCCCATGTTGAATACATTGGTGCCGGTAATATCCGAAGGCATCAGGTCTGGGGTGAACTGAATGCGTCCAAACCCGGCGTTAACGATGCGCGCGAGTGTTTTCACGGTCAGCGTTTTCGCCGTTCCGGGAACGCCTTCGATCAGCGCGTGACCTTCGGCCAGTAAAGCGACCAGGATTTGTTCGATGGGCTCGTCCTGACCCACGATCACTTTGCGCAGCTCGTTTTGAATATGGGCAATTGTGGCAGAAAGGTATTCAGGCATTTTTTAGATTTCCAATTTGATCAATCGAGTACCACCTTCAGTTGGCGGTGCTTGGAAAAAGGAACCGAGTAAAGCCAAAAACTACAAACTAAAGGTCGAGTTTCTCTGCTGCCTGTTTAGCGTCACGTTCACGTGTTCTCAGGCCGAGCGCAGATTCGATCTGACGCAGTTGTCTTACCAGCCGCAGCGATTCCTTTGCATTAGTGGGGACTCCGTTGATGGCCGCTTCACAGTTGCGCATTAGCGTTTCAAGCTTCTGCTGGTTGATCCCCGATCGTAACGCAACTCGCGCCGCGATTTCGGTGCGCGCGCTATGATGGTTCAGCCCGGCATAACGAACCAGTACCCGGCGCACGCGGCCATAAATGTTTTCCAGTGCCAGATCGTGGGCGCGAGCGCGTTGTTGCAGCTCAGCCATCGAGGCGACAAATTCCAGACTCGAGCGGCGATCAATCTGCGGCAAAGGCAGCGGGCGCGCGAATCGTTTGCCGCGAGACCAAATTACCATCAAGCCGATCAAAACGAACTGGCCACAAATCGCCATCACCGGCGTGCCGGAGAAATATTGAATCAACGCGTTATGCGCGGCTGAGCGGCCCTGATGAAATTCGTCGAAAGCGATCAGGCCCCCATTACCGGTGACGACGTTAACAGCGAACTGCAGATTGTCTGCACGGCTGATCCCGTTGTTGGCAACAATGAACGGATCAGAAAGTAACACGATCCGTCCTTTGCCGTGCGGATACTCAAGGAGCAGGGCGCCGCTCGTTCGCGAGAAATTCACGACCGGCGCAGGCGAGACTTTCGACGGTTGAGACTTTGCAGGCTCCGGCCCGTAACCGCCAGTTCCCGGCGCCGGCGTTTCCGCCGAGTCGGATTCATCTGAGGGTTCCTCAGTCTCTCCGTCTGCGGCCTCATGATTGGCGCTGGTTTTCTGGGCACTCTTCTTAATGCCAACGGTAATAGCTCCAGCGAAACGCGACGGCAGTATCTCTGTAACATTACGTGCCAGCAACGTTGGCTGCGAAGGCGGCACCGGCGTTACCCCGGTAGTCATCTGTTCTAAATTAGTCGCATCGACATCGGTCCATGGAAACGCAGTCATATTCGCGGCGACGGTCCAGTCACCGGAGGATGGCAACAGGTTGCGATCGGGACTGCGATCGATAATCACCAGGCGTCCGCCACCTTCGACCCAGTACAGGAGTTCCTTGCTTTCTGAATTCGAAAACGGCACGAGGGTCCGGCCGACGACCACGATCGTCGCCGGCTTTGGCCCGCTGAGACTCAATAGCGAATCCGTCGATTCCCGCCAACGGGCAACTTGATAACCGGACTCATGCAGAAAATCATAAAGCGCCCGTGTGCCAGTGGCCCCGGCATTCAACGTCGATCGGTCCGGGGACATTTCCGAGTCCGCAGTTTGCTCGACCTTTACATACGACGCGGCGTTGAGCAGGATAAGGACTCCTACGACAACCACGAGGATAATAATGATGACCAGTCGCTGACGCATAATCTGAGAACTCGCGGCTGGAAAGAGCAGCCTTTCTTATCCTCTGGACCCGGTCTTCAGAGCCTGTTGATAACCGCTGCGAAACTCCAGCCAATCGCTTTCGGCGGCGGGCTGAAAACCATACCAATGAAGTTCAAAACTGCTCGTTAGTTTGCGCATAGAGTTGTACAAGGGCACTCTTTCACGCACTGAATTCAGATAGTCACGATTGGTTTTGTGCTGAGCCAGGCTCACGACTTTGCGATCTCCCAGCTCGCACAAGAGGGCGATGTACGCTTTGCGGATCGCGGCTCGCAGATCACCGTTCCGAGCCAAAATCTCTGCCTGGGCCAGAAGATCTGCCGAGCTTTGATCCGGCTCAAGCCGCTCACCCAGAACAATCCGCGCTTCGAGCGTTCTCTTTTTCTTGCGGCGGCGGTTGCTCAGAAAGCGTGGGCCGAATTTCCAGATCAGAAAAGCAATCGCGATCAGGCAAGCCAGGACAACAATGATTTGAGCGATTCCTGAGATCGTTTTAGAACTGCCCGGCGTGATTGGCTTGACGCTGGGAAACAAGCTGAAAAACCAGCGCAGAAATCGTTCCCAGAGCCGGCTGAGGGCGCTGTCTTCCGGTGTGGCTGGTTTGTTAAAGTCCGGCCGCCGCAGAATCTCAGCCAGCCTTCCTTTGTCACTGTCTTTGTCGTTCGCTGCCGGCTTACCGCGCTGTACATCTTCAAGTTGTTCATCGAGGGCGCGTAAGCGTTCTTCAATCCGCGCCAGTGAGTCAGCGCGTTGTAACTTGTTGTTGCTGGACTTTTCGTATTCCTGCAGCGCGTCTCGCAGCCAGGCGTTATCGACGACGACGCTGTGGGCGTCGAGCGTTACAGTTTCTTTGACCGGCAACTCTTCACGAATACGGGCGACGCTGTTGTTGGCGTGCTCTCGCGATGACAGGTCCTCGTTATCAGAGGCCGCCCGTAACTGTTCGACCACCGAAACTGCGTCAGACACTCGGTGCCGGTAATCAGCGAATGTGGCGGCACTGACGCTCGTACAGCAGAGCAGCGAGAGGGCCACGACAAAGCAAGTAAGCAATGCCCTGGTTCTGAGTTGAAGATGTTGACGCATGCTCAATGGGCTAACTGAGACCTAGTACAGACGCGGGAGGTCCAGGAGCGGGTGGCGGCGGTACAAATCTTGGGGCGCGACCGGTTACCAGGGCCGGTGCAAAGGGCGAAACCACGCCCGGCAGATTTGGCATTTCCGGGAGCTGGCGCGCCGCCATCAGCTCAATATCATAGCCCTCGTGCCGGACGCGTTCGTCAACATAGAGCAGGGAGAACCCCAGCATCCAAATAGGCGCGAGCATGATATGGCTGCATTGCAGAATCACCTGATATCCGATCGAATACCATGTGGGCCAGGCGCTGCCGAATGGCGACAGATCGACACCATTCAAATAGCCATACCATCCCAGCGGAATCATCAGCAGCATTAGGGCTGAGTAGGTACCGAAAAATGTGAACAGCGTCATGGCCATCAAACGGCGGACATTGCCGCTGGCGAGTGAGAAGCTGCGGCCAATCGCCGCGAACACAGTTTTGCCCTCGACCAGCATGGCCTGTGGCACGTAAGCCATCCGGCCCGCCAGAAAGAAGAACAGAATCGAAGCGACGATAATCGCGACCAGTGTGCCGATGCCCCAGAGTATGCCGGCCAACCATCCCGATACCATGGCCGCGAAGGCCAGAGAGAATGCGAGAATCATGAAGACCACTGAAGAGGCCGAAAACGCCACCAGCATCGCAAACGCGAGCCACAAAGCAACCAGCACGCTGGCTCCCAGCAGCCCCCAGAAGCGGGATTTCACCGCGCGATAAGTCGCGCGCGCGGTCACTGGCTCGTTCCACAGAAGATGGGCCACGAGGGTGCGCGTCGCTCCGCCCATGACAATGATGCTGAAGAGTGACCCGGAAATTATGATTACGATTCCGGCCATGAACATCAGCACATAAAGCACCATGTTAAGTTCGCTCGAGGTGGCGGTGAGTTCGCGCCAGGAAATTGTGATGATAGTCGAACCCAAAGCCGAGAGGACCACTGGCGGCGCCGCAATGCCAATCAGGGTCAGGAAATGACGGCGATACAGGCGCACCGCGCGATCGATCAAATCGCCGGCTCCGAGCGGCGCCAGAGCGAGTTCGCTGTTGAGTGGATTCATCTGGCGGGAATGATCCTCGTTTTGGGAGATTGAATCAAGGCTCGCTGATCAGATTTGGTGCGCGCAGCGCCTGGTAAAAAGCGGGGTTAGTTAGAACAATTTGAAACTGGGGCCACCCTTGTGCTCGCGACCCATGAGTTTTTCGGCGGCAGCTGGAATCAGTATTCCAGTTCGCCGCCATAGATCATATCCGCGATCTTAAAGCGCCGGTTGATCTTGATTCCGTTCGAATACTCCGCATAGAAACGGACTTCCCCGGCGTCCCTGGTAATAAAGGCCTGGCCATTCAATTCGCGCAGAAAAATAAATCTAGCGCCAAACCCGTCCTTACCAGGCGGGACGTATTCTTCGAGGAAGAGCCGCTTGCCGTCGTTGCGCTCGAGATACGTGTTATTTTTCAGCGTGGCTGTGACAGCGCTGTTGAACTCTTGCATGACAACGCCTGAGTAACGCTGATCGTGAGATTCAAAGGTCACCGTCACAATAATCGAATTCGTGGATTGCAGCTCGGCAAAGCTGTGAAGTTTTGCCACCACGTCCGCGGGAGGCTTACGGTCTAACTCCATGATTCTAGCCAGCGCTTGACGGATTGGCCTTGCCGAAAAAAAACGCACATGGAATTTCACGTCGACGGCTGAATTAACGGCGCCCGAACCGGCCCGTTCGTTATTAGTTCTTGATGAGCCCGGGACATATGTGGGCGAGTAGAACATCTCTGACGTGTCGGTATCCGTCTGTGTCTGCGCCCAGGGCGACTCGTTAAGCATTTTCTCGGCATCTTTCTTCGTCCAGTCAGTCCATGGTCCATCCTTCTTCTGTCCTGCCGCCGTGGTCAGGAGGAACACCAATATCAGCGTTGCCAGAAAGCTGATCGCAGTCCTGTTCATTGGGGGGCACCTTTCTTGAGAGGCTATCTATTGTTTTTCGGGACGAGCGGAAGATTAAAGCCGTTGCGTGATTGAGTCTACTCCCGAAACGCTTCAATACTCGAGCTTATCGTCGAACATCATGTCCGCGACCTTGAATCTCATATTTAGCTTGAACGAGCCGTCGAACTCAGCGACGAAGCGCACCGTGTCGCTCTTGCTGGTGAGGAAGAACTCGCCTTTTTGAGTCCTCGGAAAAATAAACTTCGCGCCGAGTCCATCCTGAATCGGAGCTATGTAGCTAATCAAAAACAGACGCTGGCCATCCTCACGCTCGAGGTAGGCAGCGTTCTTCAACGTGCCGGTGTTGGCGCTGTTGATAGCCTGCATGATGGGACCGGAAAAACGCTGATCGTTTGCCTCAACGTTGACGGCGACCACGATGTAGGGACTGAAGTCACGCTCGACGAACGACTGCAAACGCGAAACAAGTTGATCGTCGGCCTGATGATGGGACGATAGGACCATCTTGGCAAAGGCTTCGCGTACTGGTCTGGCCGAAAGAAAACAGATTCGGTACTTAATGTTGACGGCCTGATTTACAGCCCCGCGATCAGAGCGGTTGTTGTTAATAGATTGCTGATCGCCGGTCTGCCCGACGCTGGCCGAGGATCGAGCTGCGGATGGGCTTCCAGCCTTCGTGGGCGAGTAAAACATTTCCGAAACATCGGTGTCGATCTGGGTATGGGCCCAGGGAGACTCGTTGAGGATTTGTTCCGCTTCTTTTTTTGGCAATTCCATCCAGGTACCGCTGCGTTGCTGGGCTGGCACGGCGAAGCTAAACGCGAGCAGCGCAGCCAATACCGTCAGGGATCTCATTGCGGTTTTAGACACGTGGATGCTTTTCAGTACTCCAGCTTGCCGTCATACATCATCTCGGAAACTTTAAACCGCTTGCTGACCTTCACAGTTTTGCCGGCTTCGGTTGAAAAGCGTACTTCGCCGCTGTCACCCAGAATGAAGGGCTTGCCGTCAACCGTGCGCGGAAAGACAAACTTGGCGCCCAGCCCGTCCTGAACCGGGGCTCGATATTCCATCAGGGCGACCCGCTTGCCATCTTTACGTTCGAGGTAGGTCGTGGCCTTGAGTGCCTCTGCATCGACCTTGCTGATTTCCGACATTGCCAGTCCCATACGTTTCTGGTCGGTCCCATCCATGGTGATGGTCACCACGATGTAATCGCCGAAATCACGGTCGACAAACGGACGTAACTGGGCCACCCTTTCGGCGGGCGCGCCCTGGATCTCAATCATGCGGACGAAAGCGGCGCGAATTGGCTTGGCCGAGAGCAGACGCACCCGATAATGGACCGACATCGGCGCATCTTTCTTTTCACCAGACTCGACGTTGGCGGCAGCCTTTGTATTGGTGTCCTCTCTCCTCGCCGCAGTCGTGGCGGTGATTGCCGACGCGGAGCTCTGCTGGGCCTCCTTAATCTCACTTTGGGTTTGACCCCAGGGCGAATCGTTCAATATCTTTTCAGCTTCCTTTTCGGACCATTCGGTCCAGGGTTTTGTTGTTTTTTGTGCGGATGCCGAAGCGGCAAACAGAATGAGTGCAAAGCAGGTAACCAGAATTCTCCTCATCGTGCGTTTCTCCTTAAGCAATTATCTATTGCGGAACCAAGAATAACTTCAGCGAATGATTCGCGGAGCCGGAACCGCTAGGCTGAAGCCTTACAACTGTAATCGTTGAATGTCGAAAATCGATCAGAGCCATGATCCAGGGCCAGGTCGCGACGGACATAGTCCAGGTGTACCACGGACATCAGCAGCGTGGCTCGCTGGTCGACCAGACGCAGGCTCAAATCGTGCGGACCGATTTTTCCAGATGAAAGTTCGGAAAGCAAGTAATGCCGGCAGGCGAAGGCCGGTACCTCGCCCAAATCAATCCGCATCAACAACCCACTGGAAGTGAAGACTTCCAACGCCGGCCGGCCAGTCAGGCCTTTGTCGTCTATGTTCATTACCCCGATCACTTCGTCGCGCACAATTTTGGTTCCTTGCATTTCGACGCGCGCGCCCGACGCAATATAGTCAGAGGCCAATCCACCGCGGGGTGGCGATGCCTGATAACCACGGGCCGACTGCAAGCCGGGCCGGAAATGTGTAAACGCATGCGCGCCCCACTCTTTCACCGAGAGTTCGACCTTCATCAGAGTGTGGTTGGTTGTGGGCGCAACCGCCAAAGATAGTCCGCCTGAAAATGTTCTTGGCAGGGGAAGTTGCATGGCGTCGAGCAGGCAGCTCTGCATGCCCCCGAGCTTGATGATGCCGCGCTCGATTTGTTGGGCTGCAATCGTCTCCGGCAGTTTCCTTTCCGGCGTGACCTGCCAGGCTACGTTACCGTCGGCATCGGTAATGAACGGATTGATCCATAGGAACTCTTCCAATGGAGCTCCTGAGCTGAAGTGAAAGCGCGATTCAAGGGTCACGCCACCAATTCGTTTTGAGCGAAACAGAAGCGGCGTGTACAGAACGTTCTTGGCTTTGAAGCGGCCCGCGCTGTCGAAAGGCGCAGCCGCGGAGACAGGCTTGAAGGGCGCCTGATGAATCGGGTGCTCGACGCTGAAACGCGAAGTCCCGGCGCGCTTTATCGCGAGGTAACCAAAGCCCTTGACGGAACCCTGTTGATTGGTAATAGCAATCGTACCGCCATTCGGATTGAGCAACTGAGCATCAAGATGATGGTGCGTCCCCGTCGCACGAAACGCTCGGCCCGCGTCGTTTAGAAAGTCGCCCTGTCGTAGATCGAAAAGCAGCGATGAATGCGGTCTCAATTCATAAGGTACTTCTCGCAGCTTTAGTCCGAGCTGATCGTAAAGGGTGATCGTGCCCCGGCTCTGATCGGCATATGGATTAAAGAGACTGAATACGCTCTCGTACTCTGCGAGTGGCGGAAAGGGCATTGAATAAAAGAATTTATCTGCCCGCTGCCATTCCAGAGGATCGGGATTCGCGTGCACATTAGTAAAAGAGGTCTCGGTTTTCCAGCGTACGAATGCCGAGCTGAACAGATCGCTGGCATGCATGGGTTGACGCCCTTTTGGCCGCAGGCGAATGCGCATGCCGCCCCAAAATTTCCGGTCGTCTCCCAGGATCTCCCGCAGACTCAATACCGTAGTTTTCATCGCGGGCACCACCAGGCGGGTGGCTACTCCGTCGGGGCCGACGGGTTTGCCGCTCGCATCATAGAGGTAGATTTCGTATTCGGTTGCGTCAGCGCCATCTGCATAACCGTTTGTGCCGACGAAAGTATCGGAGGTCAGGACAATTTCACAGTGGAGACCGATGTCTTTGTCTTCGACGATGAAAGGAGCGGCGACATCAAGCCAGCAGGCAGGAGTGTTGGCTTTCGTTTCATTTTGGCCGGGAGCTGGGAAATGCCGAGCGTGGGAATTTAGAAGTGGAATGAAGGCAGCGGCGGCAGGAAAGAGCGTCAGAAAGGTTCTACGCTGAAGTTTTTGCCTGGTCGATTTCGGCGGATTGGCAGGCACGGCATTTCCGGTAGGAACTTATAGGGATAAAGACTGAGGAGAGCGGGTGGCCCGCTCTCCTCAGTAGTCAAGAGGTAACTTGCGTTAGAAGTTCAGTCTAAGCACAAGCTGACCTACGCGGCCGCCGGGATCGTTCGTCGTCGAAAGATCCTGATAAGCGGAAGTCATGCGGCCAAAAGTGGACGAGGTGAAATTACCCAGAGTGTTCACATCGTTGCCGGATATGCCGGGTTGAAAGTTGATGTTGTTGAAAGCGTTCAAAAACTCTGCGCGCATTTCAAGATTGATATTCTCGGTGAACCGGATCTTCTTGGCGATACTCAAGTCGAAACGGAAGAACGAGGGTCCGTGCAGAACCAGATTAGCGTAACCGCATTGTCCGTTAAAGGCCTGCGCGCAGTTACCGAATCCGGCCGGTGCGATGAAGCGTCCGGTCGGCGCCCCGGTAGTGTATGCAGCCGTTGCGACACTGGGCTGTCCAGGAACCTGCGTAGTCAGGAACCCAAGGTTGAACGCCTTGATCGTATTATCGCGGATGTCCTTTGGTAAGAGATAGACGAAGCCGTCAGGATCCCGGTACACGCCTACCGCTTGTTGAAGTTCCTTGTAAGTCATTCCGACCAACTGGACATTGCTGGTGTTCTGCTGGGTAGCAGTACTGCCAACCAGACCAAGAGGCGCGGCGAAGTTAAACGGAATTCCGCTTTGGATGCGGATATTCCCGTTGATACCCCAGCCTCCGACCACCTTATCAACTATTCCGTGAGCATCGCTGAAGAAGGTGCGTCCCTTACCCACGGGCAGCTCATAAATGAAGTTGGTCTTAAACCCGTGCCTGATATCAAACGGGGTGAAGCCCTTCTTCAACGAGTTATTCCGCAGCGTGGCCGGCTGATCAAATACCGAAGAGCTGCTGGCGTACGTGTTCGACAGCGCCTTGCCAAAGGTATAGCTGGATTGAACCAGCAGCCCTTTGGCGAAACGCCGGCGGAATTCGAAAGTCATCGCGTCATACCAGGTCTGGCCGCTGTTGTTAACCAGGAATGGATCGCTCCGTTTGCCTGGATTGACGAAGAACATGTTATATGGGAACAACCCGGTCCCCGTGCATCCCGCGATGCCAAAGCAAGCCTGGCCAGCTGGCGTCCTACGATTATCAAAGCCCGTTCCGCCGAGGGTAAATCCGTAAAGAATTGGACTCGGGTTAAGCGGGTTCATCGTGTTGTAGAAGGTCGAGCTCGAGAAGTTGGCCGCCGCTGCAGTGGTGTAGCTGGCCGCGTTGTTCGGATCCGCAAGCGAATTCGTGAAGTACGCCAGAGCGATTGGCAACGGAGAAGTACCCGTGCCAGGTCCGAAGTAAGCGAAGTTAAGTTGGCAGCCCGGATTGGCAGTCGGATTTCCGGTGCGGCAGCGATTTGCCGCTATATTAGCCAGCAGGTTCTGTTGTGCCAACTTCCATTCGCTGTACACACCATTCTCAATGACGTTCGGCTCGTTAAGATCGAGTTGCCTCCAGAGCTTGTGGCCGCGATTGCCGACGTAACGGACCTCAAGCACATTGTCTTTCTTGATTTCCCGTTGAATACCGATCGACCACGACTCGACATAACCGATCTTAAGATTCGGATCAAAAGCATTGATTGAGTCGGTCAGGAGACCAGTGTTTGGATAGACCGGTGAATCCGGGAACGCTGGAACTGCAAAGGGTCCCTGACGGAGATAACTTCCAACCGGCAAGTTCGCCAAGGTTAAGCTCCGGTTAGTCGTGATAGTTCCGCCCGGGTTGGATCCGGTAACTGCCTGGAAAACCTGGGTGCCTTCGCGAACGGAAGCCATTGAGAAGCCCCCGCGAAGTACCGTCTGTCCAGAACCGCCCACAAACCTGTGCAGCATGCCGCTCGTGAAATTCGGGCTGTAAGTAAAGCCAAAACTCGGCAGTAGGATCCCGGTTGGGTTATAGGCTTTGCTGCCTTTGGCAAAAAGGGTATATGCGGAGTGAGCGCCCGGCAGCGCGGCCACCTGGCCCGGAACGCATGGGTTAGAGGTGCAACCCGGCTTGAAGAGATTTCCCGGGCCTGATTCACCAAACAAAGAATCATACGTCGCGCCCGCATAGGTATTGTTGTCCGCTTGGATTGGCGACTGTCGCTCATAGCGCAAGCCAAACGTCAATGTGATATTTGGACGGAAGCGCCAATTGTCCTGTCCAAACACGCCCCATTCCAGCGAATGCGCGCGGCTTTGGAGAGAACCAAGATACGAGTACTTATTAGATGTCTCGTCGAGGCGAGCATTGGCGTTGATTGCAGTTATTCGTCCTGACAGCAGAGCGTAAAGCTGGGCCGCGCCCGCCTGTTGCGTAGCCGGAAGAAAACTAAAGGCGTTCACGGGCGCTGCGTCGAGCGTTGAGCTAGTGGTGAACACCACGCTCGGAACAACCGTCGTCAATTGCTGCCAGAATGCGATTCTGGTAGCGGTTGCGCCTACGCTGAGTGAATGATTACCTCTGACCCAGTTGAGATTGTCAGAAAACTCGCGCACCGGACTATTACGTCGTTGCGGTCCAGTCGTGACGGTGGCGCTTTGCAATGCCAGACCGCCTGAGGAAAAATTCCCAAGACCAAGGCTATAGCCACCCTGGTTTGTAAACTGTCCCGCGTTAACCGTCGGGAAGAATTGAACCGTTCCTCCGACTATTCCATAACGAGCTTCATTGACGATGTTATTGGTAACCGTCCAACGCCAGCCAATCGAATCCGAGAAGCGGATCGAAGTCTGGGCGCCCTGGTTCGGGAAGCCGGGGAACGCTGGGTCGACGCTATTAAGGAAATCGACCTTTGATCCGAAAACCTGATAGTTCCAGATGTTCTCGATGTGATGCTTCTTGGTCAGATTGAAGTCAAAGCGAACAGTCGGGAAGCGGCGCGTTTGTCCGCCTTTATTGATGAAAGTCGACTGCTCGATATTAGGATCCCCAGTGACCTGAGAGCCGGGAATCGCTGAACGAATGCTAGTGAGCAAGGTGCCCACCGTAGGATCAGCATTGGCAAACGTCAGGCCTGCGGCCGCGGCAACGGTGTAAAGCGGAACGGAGCAGATGCGGGTCGCGCCTGAGCCCGTACAGGTCGTCGAACTCCCCAGTCCAGATGCGGGCGGTGCAAAACTGCTGGACAAGAATTGATACGTACCAGCCTGTGCGGTTGTGGATAGAACATTCCTGGTTCGCAGGGTACTCTCAGGCAAGCGATACTCTTCGTAGTTAAGAAAAAAGAACGCCTTATCCTTTCCATTGAACAGCTTCGGGATGGAAATCGGTCCGCCAACCTTAAAGCCTGGCTGATTCAGGATGATGTCGGTTCGCGGCGCTCTGCCGGTAGCGGGATCTGGTTTAAGGAGATTATTGTTGAACCAATAATTGGCATTCAATCCAGGACTGCGGTAGTACCAATAACCACCACCGTGATAGCCGTTGCCACCACCCTGGGTCACGAATTTGATTTGAAACGCGCCTTCGCCGGAGCTTTCGGCGCCGGGGTTGGAACTGGAAACTGTAACTTCGCTGATTGCGTCCGTACGCGGTTGAATATAAGTAAAGAAACCATCGTTCGATTTGAGTAGATTGTCCTGGACGTTCATTCCATCCAGCGTGATATTGAGCGCGCCCTTCGGCAATCCGTTGACTGATGACTGACGCGGACGTCCAACTGTCGAAGTCCCGGGCAGCGCCAATACAAGATCCAAAGCATTTCGTGAGGCGGTAGGAATATCGGTAATCTGGCGACCGGTAAGCGTGGTGCCAATGGTTGCGGACTGAGTCTGGATCAGTTCGCCACCACCGACCACCGTCACTGTCTCCTGCGGATTACCCAGCTCAAGCACGACATTGACCGTAGCGGGGGTGCCCGCGTCGACTTTGACGTCCGTAATCTGCGACTTCTTAAAACCGGATGTCGCCTGAACCGATAACGTAAAAAGGCCTGGCGAGACCTGGGGGATATTAAAATTTCCGCTGTCCGAGGTAGTCGCAGTACTTTCTTTACCGGTGGCTTTGTTCTTCGCCGTCACCGTAGCGTTAGGTACGACAGCGCCCGTTGGGTCTGTAACCGTACCTACAATGGACCCGGCTGTTGTCACCTGACCAAAAACCGGCAGGCCGCACAGGGCCAGAATCACCAAAACAAAAAAGAACTTAGGCAGATAGTTTTTCATCGCGGGGCTTCCTCCAAATGATTTTGCGGTGTACCTAGTCGGGAAAAAACTGACTGAGCACCTATTCGAAAAACAGGAAAGACTGAACGGTGTTAGCTAAAAAGCCGCTTTAGCAATAATGCTGAGTCCTTTGTCATAAGCAAACATCGCGCCATCATCAAGGCGGGAGTCAAAGCCCAGTTTTAGGGTCTCTCGGGAATTGCACTTGCGACACGTACTCATTTTTCTGGATTTTATTTCAAATTCTTGGATTCGACGCGCCTTGCTGTCCGGGGTGTGGTGGCCTCCGAAAACTCCATGATTTCGCCGGCGCGAGAGCACTCTCACATCTGGTTTGAGACCTGAGCTGCGACGCCACAAGGTTGGGTTCGTCGTGACGTGAGAGACGAGGCGCGCGCGAGACATTCGGTTGCGTCGCAGAAGAGGACGAGGCGTAGTTTTAACCGACAGCTCCGGGCTAGTTCAATCGAGCCCTCGCGCTTGACGATGAAGCGTTAGGAATGAATCGAAGAATAAAATATAATCGATCTACCCCGGGACGCCCGTACGTCTAAGCAAAGAGGAATCATAATCAATGAGAGAGGTTATCATGAAGAGGACTATCGCCCTGGTCCTGAGTGTGGTGTGTGTATTCTTCGTGGCGTTTTCGCAAACGCCCAACGTTCCCCAGAAAGCGCAACAGGAAATTGCGCCGGAAGACGTCATTCGTATTTCCACAGCCTTGGTGCAAACGAACGTAGTCGTCACAGATAAGAACGACCACGTCATTCCCGATCTCAGGCTGGCAGACTTTGATCTCTATGAAAATGGGAAGAAGCAAGACATTAAGTTCATGGAGTTTGTCAGCGCCGATACCGGGCGCCGCACTGAAGGCGAGCGTCCCCCCTCTTTGCCCGCGGGCGCTGAAGTCCCCGGTGACATCAAGACCGGCGAACTCAAACGCGTAATAGCATTCGTGGTCGATGATCTCACCATCCCCTTCGCGGACATGGCTGGCGTACGCCAGCTCTTGCTGGATTTTGTCAATAAGCAAATGATTGACGGCGACCTGGTTGCGATCATTCGTGTGATCGGTGGCAAGGGTTTACTTCAGCAGTTTACGACGGATCGTCAACTGTTGCGGCGCGCTATTGCTCAACTAACTGTCTCGACAAACCCGTATTCAGCTTTTAACAATCCGGCTCAGGACCGACAAACCAACATCCCGCAACGACTGGGAGCTTCAGCCTCCGATTCTGGCATATCCACATCCTCGCAGGACGTCAGCTTTGAAGACCAGGGGATGGTTAATTTTAGTGATCCCAATGATGATACGCAGCGACTATTTAGAGGTCTCATGTCACTGACTACCGCTGAGTTCGTCGTTGACAGTCTCAAAGAGATTCCCGGGCGCAAGTCTCTGGTGCTGATTTCCGGCGGGATCCCAATTTTCGAGTCGAGTAGCACTGGTACGGTCTACTCCAACGTCTCCTATTTGCTTCATCAGTTGTCCGACCACGCCATCCGCGCCGGCGTCGCGGTCAATACGCTTGATCCGCGTGGACTCAAAGCCTCTCCCGGCGTACTGGGCTTTGAAATGACACCAGCCCGCAGTTCGCTGGCAAGTGAGGATCCAAACTTTGGTCGCGGAGGCAGCAGCGCGGGCCGGGAGGATGCGCGCGGAAATCCGAACGATGATCCTTTCGGGGCCCTGCTGGCTGGCGGATCCGAACACCTTGGCCTGGACACCCTCGCAAAGGAAACCGGCGGCATTTCCGTCATCAACACCAACGATTTCAAGTCGGGTCTGGATCGGGTACTTGCCCGTAGCAGCTACTATTTTCTGGCGTACACCCCGGCCGATAAGTTCGACAATAAGTTTCGCCGGATTGAGATCAAGGTAAAACGCGACGGCGCGCGGGTCTATGCACATCGAGGCTATGTTGCGCGAGAAGAGCGAGCGTCTGGTACACCAAGAACCAAGGAGCAAGCCATCGTCCTGGCCGCCAAGTCGCCTCTCTCCCGGAATGACTTAGACGTTTCAGCAAATGTCGTGGTTAAGCCGCTACCTCCAGCCAACAAGTCCGAAGTGGGCATTCACATTTCGATCGGCGCCAACAAGCTAACCTTTACCCAGGGCCCCGATGGTAAACATCAAACTTCGTTTGATGTCGTCGGTTTCGTCTACGATCAACTCGGCAAGCTTCGCGGCGGGTTCAGCGAAACGATCAATACCAATCTGGCTGATGAAGATTACCGGCAGGCGCTTAAGAGTGGTCTAACCTATTCGGCAAATACCGATCTGCCGTCTGGCTATTTTCAGGTGCGTGTAGCAGTGCGGGAAGCTTCAACTGGGAATCTGGGTACGATTTCCAGGTACCTGGAGCTGCCGGACCTGACTAAAGGTCGCTTGGCAATGAGCAGCATCTTTCTTTTCGCGGTCAACGCGGCCGATAACAAAACCACGCCCACCCCGTTACTCGCTCTGCGCCAACTCTCTCACCAGCAGGATTTGCGTTATGCAGCGCTGATTTACAACGCCAAAGCCGCGGGCGGTAAACAGCAATTGCGCGCCCGCATGATTATTAGCCAGGGCGCAAAGATCCTTTACCAGGAGCCGGACCAGCCGATCGAGTCCGCCACCGCTTCACCGGTAAGCAAGATTGGCCAGGTGGCACTGGGTAAAGTTCCGGCTGGACGCTATGTGCTAACGCTTATAGTCACCGACCCGTTGGCAGACAAGAAATCGGAAACCGTTGCCCGCAGCGTTGAATTCACGGTTGCGAACTGAGTTCGCAGGGTCGGGTATTTGGCGGAGCAAAGCAGCTAATCCGCATCTCACAATCCCGCCGTCACAAAAAAGGGAGAGCTTCTTTTTTTGAGAAGCCCTCCCTTTTGTAAACGGGAAGCTGTTCTTCGCAGCTTCGACGATTGATTTAGAAGATCAGACGCAAACTGAACTGGACGACTCGACGAGCCAGAGCAATTTTGCTGTTGTCTGCCCAAGGCGCCGAGGCCACGCCAGCGTTGTCAATCAACTCGCTGTTCGGCAACGAGCTGTTGCGCGTCACGCCGTAACCAATGTTCGGATGGTTCCAGGCGTTAAAGAGTTCAGCGCGTGCCTGCAGCGTCACCTTCTCGAACAAGCGAGTGTTCTTGAATATGCCAATATTCGTCTGATTGAGTATTGGTCCCACAAGCGAGTACCGCGAAACGTCACCGAAGGGCGTGCCAAAGAATCTGGCAGCTCCGGGGCCGTTGTAAATATAGCGAACGTCGGCCACGGTTACGGCTCTGACCACGCCATTGTTAAGGGAGTTCAGGGAAATCAGACCGGTTGGATTGGTGACCCCGCAGGCGACTGAAACGCCGCCTACAACGCACGTCCCAGTCACCGCCGCTGTGCCGAGTTTACCGAATAGGAAGGCATCGATCTGAGTGATGCCGACTTCGGTCTGAGGCGCATTGGGATTTGCTGAAAACGGTCTCAAGCCCTCGCCACCAGTCAGGTAGCTGGCTCCGACGCCAAGTGTGGCGGCGTTCCGTCCCTGACCAGCGGTGTAACGGCGGCCACTGTTGATAACGTGAGTGCCGTTAAGCTGCCAACCACCCAGGATCTTTCCGAGTACTCCGCGCTGCTCTTTCTTGTAAGGCACATCGTAGATGAAATTCATCGAGAAGATGTGCGGGCGATGCAGCGCCGAGACACTACGTTCGCCGGTGTAGTCAAAAGCATTTTGCGGAAGGATGGATCCCTCGCCATTGAAAGCAAAGACCTCGCTGGAATCGTCGATGGTCTTGCTGAAGGTATAGGTGGCTCCCAGGTTTAACGAATTCTTCAGGAAGCGACCGTTGAAGCGGGTTTGCAGCGATTGATAATTCGACTGCGCCAGGTTCTCGCGGTCCGTGATGGCGTTTTGCGGTCGAACGCGACCATTGCACGCCCCTTCGTTGTCGAAGGTTGCGGCGTTGTCAACACACGAGAGACCTGCCGTTCCCGCCGGAAGCCTCGAGGCGAATGACGGGAAGTTGAATGGCGTGGGAACTCCGTTGATCGTGATGTTACGGGTAAAACCAAAGTAACCGCCAATGCAGTTTGGCAGCGTAGCGCTTCCACCGACTGTGCAAGGTGTGGTGGCGATTGGCAAACCAACAGCCGACGCCGGTACTCCGGCTTGAGCGACGTAGTTCCCAGCCACCCCCACGAATGGATTGCGCAGCACGGACTGGAACAACCCGACGCCGTGATTACCAACATAACGGGCTTCGAATACCTTGTTGCGCCCGATCTGGCGTTGCACGCCAAACGACCACTGCTGTGAATACGGTGAACGGAAGTCGGAGCCCACTTGGGTCTGACTCAGCCATTTCGGATCAAGCTTGCCGATTGGCAGCACGCCGCTCGCCTGAACCGCCGCGCGATAGTCCGCTCCAAAGAAAGAGTTCGCCATCGGCAGCAGTGGAGATGTGGCAGGTAATTGGGCCGAAGTTGCGGCCAGGGCAATCGAGAATGGCGCCACATTCGCGACATTCAAGAGAATGTTGTAAAACGCGGGGTCATAGGCGATGGCGTAACCACCTCTGATAACCGTAGCGTCGCTGCCTACCAGTTTGTGCAGCATGCCATGTTCGAACTTTGGTGACCACGCAAAACCAAAGCGCGGCGCAAAGTTATTCTTGTCAACCGGAACCCTTGGGATCGTACGCGCCGCCAAGGGAAGCGCAGTGTTCCAGAAGGGATTGGGACCGGTCTCGCGAGCCACGGTTTGGTCGACCAGGTCGTCGATTGGCTGACCCGTGTACTCGTACCGCAGGCCGAGATTCAGCGTCAGGTTGGGACGGAATTTGAAGTCGTCCTGAATGAAGTAATACTGATCAATCTCGGTGTAGGGTACGTTTGGATTGCCCAGCGCAATGCTGAACGCGGACGGCGCATTATTAAAGATGCGCTGCTGTACCGGCACAGTGGGGGTCGCAGTGACGGCGCCATAAGAAAAAGAAGCGCCATAGTTTGGCAGAAAGGGGACGTGCGCGGTCGTGTATTTCCATTCGCCGCCCATGATCAGCGCGTGACGCCCACGCGTCCACGTAAGATTATCTGCAAAGTCGTAAAGCACAGTGTTGCGCCCCTGGGGTAATCCACCGCCAAGTCCCGTTCCGCGAAGGGCGTTCCCTGTCAGGGTCACACCGGTAACCGCGGCAAAAGTTGCGGATTCGACTTGTGCTTTATCAATGCTGGAAGCATCCGGGATGCAGCCCAGGGTGGCCGCATCGCAGCCGCCGCCAAAGCTGACGCCGAGTATGTTTCTTACCAGACGAAACTCATTCACCATCTTGCTGGAGATCTGACGAATGTAAGTGCCGCCAAGGTTATTGCTGAAGAAAGGCACATCACCTGAGAACCCGTTGGTCGAACCCAGGTTATTTACGTTGATGCCTTTCTGGTGAAGATAGCGGACAGAGATGTTGTCTTTGTCTGATAACTTATAATCTCCCCTGAGACTCCACTCGTTTTGGGTGTAGGGAATTCCAAACAGACGTTCAATCAGGAAACCCTCGACCCGCACCGCGTTCGCAGCATTGGTGGTGCTGTTGAAATCAATGAAGTCGCGGTTGCAGTCGGCGAACGGCCGGCCGGCCGCTTTTTCGGTCGTCGCATTACAACTCCGCAAGTCGGTACGCGGTATAATTCTGCCGAGGTTCAGGACACTCGGGTTGAGACCGACAATCATGTTGATGACCGGATTTCCCGGATAGGCCGCCGTCAACTTCGGTAGATCTGAGGCGAAGATGGCGAGTCCACCGGAAGTCGCATCGGCGGTGGCTGGCTGTCTAATGCCTTCATAGGAGAAGAAAAAGAACGCCCGGTTCTTGCCGCTGTAAAGGCTCTTCCCACCTTCACCAAAACGCGGCAGAGTGATTGGTCCGCCGATAGTGCCGCCGAAGGTGTTGTTTAATTGTCTTCCGGGATTTAGGTCCCCCCGGGCCCGCTCGATGTTGTTGAGCGTGTCCAGAACGTGCTGATCGCGGTGAAACTCGAACAAAGTACCATGGAACTGATTGGTACCACCTTTGGTGACGATATTCACCACCGCGCCCAGGTTGCGGCCATACTGTGCCGAAAAATTATTAGTGATCACCTGGTATTCCTGGACCTGGTCCTGATTGTCTACAAACAGGTTTGGACCGCCGACGCTGAGGTCGTTGTTGTCCGAACCATCGATTTGGAAGTTATTCGAACGACCGCGATTTCCGTTCACCGAAAGGCCCGTGCCGTTGGTGTTCGTACCGCCGCCGCTGTTCTGGGCGACACCGGGAATCAGTAGCGCCAGAGTATCAAGTCCACCGCCCGCCGCATTCGACGGCAGGTCCTGAATCTTTCGGGATTCAAAGCTGGCTGAAATTTGGGCCTGATCGCGATTGACGATCTCTTCCGTACTGGCTGTTACAGTAACGGTCTCGCTAACATTGCCGGCCTCGACCGAGAGGTTCCCCAAGGAACTCTCGCCGAGTACCACGGCCAGGTCGGTGACGACCTTCTTCTTGAAACCCTGCTTCTCGATCGTTAGGGTGTACTTGCCAAGAGCAAGTTTGGAAATGCTGAAACTGCCTTCGTCGTTGGCAGTCACCGAGCGCTCGGCGCCCGTGTCCTGGCTCTTAGCCGTAACGATAGCCCCGGGCACCACGGCTCCCGCCTGGTCAACAACGGTTCCCTTGATCGAACCGTTGACGTCTTGCGCCATCACCGCCCGGTTGGGGGAAAAAACGACTAATGCGAGCGCCAGCAGAAACGCAAAGCGCAACGCACTTGTCGAGTACTTTCTAAAACTAGTCATAAGGCTCCTCCTGATTAGTTGTGGTTAAACCGCATCGATAAGTTCGAGTGTGCTCAGCACGAAGTCAATTGCTGCATTCATTCGAGCATAGCGATTAATTTTCGTACCTGACCTGAATTGCTTGCATCAGGAGCTTCCCGCAGGTAGCGCTGAAAAAACTCTCGCGCACGATTACGGTCGCCCCTGTCCATGTAAAGCTGTCCCAGATGAAACAGCGCCACGGCATAGTCGTGGCCACCCAAATCGTAAGCTGTAACGAATTCCTTTTCTGCCCGATCCACTTCGGAAGTGGCTGCCAGCGCCAACCCGTTATACAGCCGGGCAGCGGGTGACTGAGCTTGCAGAGAAACAGCCTTTTCCAGAATAGTTCGCGCTTCCACGAACTGACGTTTCCTAAAGAGCAGGATTCCCAGGTTCAGAGTCGGATTGAATGCTCCCGAGTCAATGCTCAGCGCGCGTCGCAGTGCCGCTTCGGCCTCGGCCATCCTTCCCAGATCAAGAAGCTGCGCTCCCAGATCGTTATGGGCCATCAGATACCGCGGATAGATCTCGATGGCCTTTCTTAAATGAGCAATTGCTTCCTCAGCCTTTCCTTCCCTGGTTAGGTTGCTCGCTCGTTCAAATTCTTTTCGGGCCTTCTCAGGAATATTCGAATCGAGTTCGGTCGCCGAGAGTACGCCCGCCTTGGGCCTACCAGCCTGCGCCTTCTCTTTCAAAACAATATTCAAGAAGACCGGCTGGTTTCGCACCACCTCAATGCTCTCAGTGGCGATCTCAAATCGCTCCCGATCAGCATCCGCGGAAATCTGATACTTGCCCGCAACCAGTCTGGTGAATTCGAATCTTCCGCTATTGTCCGTATAAACGCTCGCCTCAACACCGCGAATGGTGCTTAAGCTGATCCTGACGCCCTCGCTCAAAAAACCTCCACTGGGCAGAACAACTCTCCCGCGAATCGAGCCACCCGATGCGCTGTCTGCCGTCGACGAAGAAACCTGAGCGTGAATGCTGAGCGGCGCCACGCAACCTAACACGAGAAGCGCAAGAAACCAGCGATCCTTTTTGAACTTGATTCTGGGGTACATAGAACCGAAGAATGGTAGCCAAAGCAAAGTCCATGCCTCGTTTCCAGAGCCGGAAGCCGTTACCCGGTACTCAGCATTTGCCGCACTTAGATTGATTTGAAAGCTCGTGGTCAAGGAAATTTTGGATTTTCGTCCGAGTTTTCGGAAGCCCGAGAGCCGTCGTGAAGTTCGTCAAGATGGCGCCTGGAATTTTATCGAACCCGAAAACCGAGGCTCATTTCTTCATTAGTCTGGCTAAGGCAGCTCGCGTCTAATCGATTACCAGATTAGCCCAACGTTCAATGTTCATCTTACCTTTGGAGTTACGTAGCCTCACAATCAACGCATACCGCCCGCGTGCCGTCGGAACGCCGACGCATCCCTTGGGCTAACTGGGACGGCTCGGAGTTTTGCCGGAGCGACGGCGAATGCAGCTGCCGGCACTGAAAGTTAGTAATGAAGCGAAGAATAAAATATAATCGCTCAACCCCGGAAGCCCGTACGTCTAAGCAAAAACCGAAGCGGAAACAATGAGAGGTGTGGTTATGAAAAGAATTGTCTCCTTAATGCTGTCATCCGGAATGATTCTATGCTCAGTCTTGGCGCAAACTCCGCAGAATCCGCCGCAGGAAGTTCCACCCGAAGACGTCGTGCGCATCACCACAGAGTTGGTCCAAACCGACATCGTTGTCACCGACAAAAATGAACGCATTGTTCCCGATCTCAAACTCGAAGACTTTGAACTATTTGATAATGGCCACAAACAGGATCTTAAGTTCTCTGAGTTTGTCAGTACAGAATCACCCCAGCCTGGTAACGCTTTGAAGGACATAGCCAGGACGCCGTCCGGTGTTGACGCGTCGGTGGCCCGAGATCTTACCGCCAGAGACGTCAAACGCGTGATCGCATTTGTAGTTGACGACGTTACGATTCCACCCGAAGACATGCCGCGGGTGCGGGATCTGCTTTCTGACTTTGTCGCTAACAAGATGCAGAGTGGCGACCTGGTTGCGATAGTCAGGACGGTCGGTGGAAAAGGTTTGCTGGAACAATTCACCGCGGATCGACAGATCTTGAAGCGCGCCATTGCACAACTTGGCGTGCGATCGATTCCTCCGTACCTTTCGTTTGAAAGTGATGACACGGGGCGAATCTCTTCGCCGCCGTCGCCACTTGCCGACAGCACGGCGACGCAGACCATAAATTCAGGCTCAGAATTCGCAGGCCCCAGCGAGGGTACCAATCAGATTCCTCGAGCGATGCTTGCGCTTTCGGTATCCAATAATCTGGTTGACAGTTTGCGGCAAATACCGGGGCGCAAGAGTTTGGTTTTGGTCTCTGGCGGGTTGCCGCTCTTTAACGTAGAGAGCGGGGCCATAGTGGGAGATATTGGTCAACTCTTCAACATCCTTAAAGATAACGCGATGCGTTCCGGCGTGGTCATTAATACAATGGACATTCGCGGCCTCAGAGCGACTGGCGTCGTGGCCAGTTTTGTAAACACTCCCGGCAAGAGCGCCCTGGGTGGCGGCACGTTCGCCGGAGGTGATGAGAGCACCGTCGGACGTGGGGCTGATATGGCGCTGCTGGGTGACAGAACTCTGACGGAGCAACTGACTCTGAGAGCGCTCGCCGGTGATACGGGAGGCGTCGCAGTCGTCAACTCAAACAATTTCAGCGAGGGCCTCGATAGAGTGCTGAACCGAAGCAAGGGTTACTATCGTCTGGCTTACAGACCCTCGGAAAAGTTTGATCGCAAGTTTCACAAGCTGGAAATAAAAGTTCGGCGCAGCGGTGCACATGTTTACGCCGCCGGGGGCTATTTTGCGCGCGAGGATAACAGGACAAAACCAGCAACTAAGGACGAGGAGATCATTCTCGCCGCCAAATCGCCGTTAGCTAAACGTGACCTGGACATCGCCGCAGAACTCCAGTACACGTTCCTTCCCAATAATCAGGCCCAACTGGACATCAACACATTCATTGATGCGCACAAACTGAATCTTAAGCGCGATCCGGAAGGGAAGTATCAGTCCGCTTTTGATGTGGTCGGTTTTGTCGTCGATCAATTGGGACGCACAAAAGGCGGCATCAGTCAGACGGTTAAAGCCAATCTAACAGAAGCAGATTATCGTCGCGCTCTGTCCACAGGGCTTACTTACACAGCCAGCACCCAACTTCCGCCTGGCTATTATCAGGTTCGTCTCGTCGTCCGCGAAGTTGATACCGGGAATATCGGCACCGTTTCAAAATATTTTGAAGTGCCTGACCTCAACAACAAACAGATCACCATGAGCAGCTTACTTCTCTATGAAATCAGTCCCAGCGCCAAGAATCCACAGCAACTTTCTGCGGCGCGAGTAATTTCGCGTAGTCAGGACCTGCGCTACGCGGCAGTTATATACAATGCGAAAAATGAAGGCAGCAAGGGACAGGTCAGTTCGCGGCTGTTCGTCAGCCAGGGAGATAAAGTGCTCTTCCAGGAGCCAGAGCAACCAGTCAAAACCACCGGGAGTGGCGCCGGACAACTCTTGAAAATAGGCCAGATGGGACTTTCAAAAGTAAATCCCGGCCGCTATGTGTTGACGCTTGTGGTTACCGATCCTCTGGCGGACAAGAAGCACCAGACAGTTTGGCGCAGTGTTGATTTCACCGTCGTTAATTAGGCGCCGAAAGGCGGAACAAAGTTCATCTTCTCATGAAACGGTTTGCCACGTTGATGCTTCTTGTTGGGCTTGGTCCCGCGATAAACATTTGCGCACAGAGCCAGACTTCAAGAGTTGATACTACAGCCGACGATGTTATTCGCGTTAGCACGACGCTGGTCACGCTTCCGGTGCGTGTATTGAATCATCATGGCAAGTCGATTCCGGATTTGAAGCAGGAACAATTTCATGTTTTCGAGGACGGCGTTGAACAGGAAATCGCGTATTTCGAATCGCCTCTGGATCTACCCGGCGAGGCCGCCAAAACTACGATAAGGCCGCTGACCATTGCGCTCATGCTCGACGTGAGTGACTCGACCCAGTTTAAGCTTGAACAAATTCAGAGCACGGCCATAGCTTTTGTTGACCTGCTTCGTCCCAGTGATCGGGTCATCATAGTTGCGTTCGATAAAGGGTTTCAGTTTTTGTCGGAAGCAACTGCTGACCGGAATGTTTTGCGCGCGGCGATTCACCGAGCGAGATCAGGAGGGGGCACGAGTCTTTACAGCGCTCTCGACATGGTCTTGAGTCAGCGTCTGAATCGCACAGCCGGCCGCAAAGCGATCGTGCTGCTGACTGACGGTGTTGACACTGCGAGTACCGGTGCGACTTACGAGAGCACGATCCGCGCGGCGCAAGCGTCGGATGCCGCCATCTATCCGGTCCAATACAATACCTACGGTGACTTCGCGGACAATCCGACGCGAGAAACCTATGGGAATGGAAATCTTAACCAGACGGCCCACATGACGAAGGGTGGCGAACTGGCAAGCGAAGCTTACAAGCGGGCCACGCTTTATCTGCAACTGCTGGCCGCTAAGACCAGCGGTTATTTCCAGTTTGCCGACAGCACCAAGAACCTCGCCCAGTCATTCGAGCGCATTGCAACACAATTGCGCCAGCAATATACGCTGGGCTACTACCCAAGGAACAAAGTCGCCGATGGGGCGCAGAGACAAATCAAAGTAGAAGTCGGATCGCCCAATGTTACAGTTCGCACTCGCAAGAGTTATATCTACAACCAGCCGCCTCGATAGAGAACCAGCCATCGCCCAATCAACCAGATTCCGTATGCAGGCTTAGCAGAAAACCCTGATCGTCTCCGAAAAAAAAGGAGGAGAGTTTTGGAAAACTCTCCTCCCGCAAAGGTACAAGCTGCGTGTGCAGCCTGAAGTTAGAAGGTAAGGCGAATGCCGAACTGAATACGGCGGCTGCTCAACGAAATGGCCCTCTTGTCGTTGAAGGCGTTGAAGGCCGCAGGTGCGGGTATGTTGCCGGCGTCTTCAACCGTGGTATCCGGAAGGCTGTCTCCACCGGCCACGCCAAAGCCGGGGTTCGGATGGTTCAGAGCGTTGAAGAGTTCAGCGCGTAACTGCAGCCGAACGTTCTCGCGTATCTTCGTATTCTTGAAGATGCCGATGTTCAACTGATTCAGTGCTGGTCCACGCTCGACGTTGCGACCCACATCACCGTACGGTGTACCAAACTGCCGCGCGGCCCCGATACCGTTGAAGATGAAGCGCACATCCTTCACCGTCACCGGTACCAAGTTGCAGCCAGTGCCATCTGGATGACACGAGGTGTTCAGCGCATTAAGCGAGTATAACCCGGTCGGGCTGGGAGCGACCACGTCTCCAACAAAGAGGAGCCCGGTGTCGGTAGCTGTGATACCGATTGCAGTCCTCGGCGCCTTTGGGTTACCCCAGAACGGACGAAGCTGGTCCAAACCAACAAAGTTGCCCTGGAATCCGTCGTCCTGATAGTCGATTCCAACACAGGCAAAGTTGCAGAACTGCGAAGGAGTGAACGGCCGGCCGCTCGCCAGGTTGTAGGTACCATTGAGCTGCCAGCCTCCCAGAGCGTGGCCAATGAGTCCTTTCTCGCTCTTATACATGGGCACGTCCCAGATAAAGTTGAAAGCACTGGCGTGCCGGCGGTCGTTGCCGGAGAGACCACGCTCGCCATTCGTAACGTTGAACGGATTCTGAGCGAATGCGCCCTCGCCGAACGAGAATATTTCCGACGCATTGTCGATCGTCTTGCTGAAGGTGTAGGCCGCGCCGACGGTGAGCTGATTAAAGACTCTGCCGTTGTAGCGCGCCTGCAAGCCATGGTAGTCCGAGGTGGCGGTATTCTCGCGAGTGCGAAGGAGGCCCTGTGGCAGGAGCCGCCCGTTGCAGATACCTTCGTTGACACCCGGAGTAGCTGTATTGTCTACGCAAACTTGCGGTGTGGCCCCCGCGGGCAGAAGGTTCTTGAAAGCGGGGAAGGCGCCGAAGCCGAAATCAGGGATACCATTAAATAAGGTCGCGATGAACGGGTTGCGGTTGATGCTCTGGAAAAGCCCGCTGCCGTGGTTACCGACATACCGCACCTCAGCCACATTGTTCCGGTTGATCTGGCGCTGAATGCTGAATGACCACTGCTGCGCCATCGGTGAATGGAAGTCACTGCCCACACTCGTCTGCGTGAAGAAGCGCGGGTCAAACGTGTTCTTCTGCAGGAAAGCACCCAGCGCGCTACGCACCACGTCGCCGGTTGGATTGGCCGGAATGCGGAAAAGCGGAGCCGCATTGGTGCCGGTATTGATGACTTGGTTATTAAAGACAATCGGCGAAGAGGTCGAGACGTTCAGCAGAATGTTGTAGAACGCCGGATCGTAGGCGACGGAATACCCAGCGCGAACGACCGTCGCGTCTCTATCACCAAAAAGCATCTTACTAAATCTGCCGTCACCCATGCGCGGCGACCACGCGAAACCCAGTCGAGGAGCGAAGTTGTTTTTATCGACCGGGATCTTCGGGAAAGTACGTTGGGCCAGCGGTATGCTTTGGAGCCAGAGCGCCGTGGTCGGATTGGTCTCAGTAGCAAGGCTGATATCGTGCAGCGTATTGATTGGCTGCCCGGTGTTTTCGTAACGCACACCGAGTTCCAGGGTCAGATTCTCACGAAACTTCCAGTTATCCTGGAAGAAGTAGAACTGATCCTGCTCCTTGTATTTGATCGTCGGCTGACCGCCAACCAGGATGACAGAAGTCGGAGAGTTGGCAACCAGGCGGGCGGTAGTGCTGAATCGGAATGCGCCGTTGATGTTCGGCAAAAACGGGACCGAGTTGCCGAGGCGCCGGTAATCGATACCCATGATCATAGAGTGTTTCCCACGCACCCACGAAAGATTGTCCGCAAACTGAGTGACGCTCACGGTACGCCCCTGCGGAACGTTCGTCGCAGGACCAATTGTCTGAAGACTAACACCAGCGGCACGAATTCCGCTCAAGGAGACGTTGGTGAAGGCTTTGTCAATCAAGGTCGTGTTTGGGATGCAACCCTTTAGCGGGTCAGTTACACCTGTGCAGCCCCCGAACGTGACTGCAAGTTTCTGCCACGCCGCCTTGAACTCGTTGGTGAAATGGCTGCTAAACGTGCGTGTCCACGCTCCATTGAGGTCTTTGCTGGTGAATGGAATATCGCCAAAGAAGCCATTCGACTGCGAGTTGAAACCAGTCTCCGGCGATTGTTGATAGCGGTACTTAACGTTGAAGCTGTCTTTGTTGGTTGGGTTGAAGTCACCGCGCAGGCCGTACTCCTTCTGATTGAACGGCAGCGGCAGGGTCCATTTCATGAAAGCCGCGGGCACAAGCAGCGCGTTCGCGCCGCTGCATGCCAGGTTGAAATCAAGTGGAAAGCAGACGGTACCTGCCGACGTCGCCACGCGGGCGTTTGGCTGCAGCGCCGCCAGGCTCTGATTCACCAGAACGGCGATCGCCGGATTGCCTGGGAAGGCGGCGGCTAGCGACGCCAGGCCTGGCGCCGTGATCACCGGGGCGGTGGTCGAAAAACCAAAGGTCTGTCGCTGCCGGATAAGCTGGCCGTCTACAAAAAAGAACGCTTTGTTCTTGATGATGGGACCGCCAAAGGTGCCGCCAAAAACGTTGCTGACGAATTTGTCGCGCCGGCTACGAGTCGGGTCGGCCCGCTCGTCATTTGTCATGGCATCGAGGGAACTCGAGTTGCGGTGAAATTCAAAGCCGGAACCGTGGAACTCGTTCGTCCCGCCCTTGGTGATAATGTTGACTACCGCGCCCAGGTTGCGCCCGTACTGGGCCGAGAAGTTGTTGGTGATGATTTGAAACTCCTGCACCGCGTCCTGGTTATCGACGAAGAAACTCGGACCCCCAACTGAAAGGTCATTGTTGTCAGTACCGTCCAGAGTGAAGTTGTTCGAACGGGCGCGGTTGCCGTTGACCGAAAGCGTCACGCCGTTTCCGTTGACGTTGCCAAAGCCCGGAACAACTCCCGGGGCCAGCAGCGCCAGTGTGTCAATACCACCGCCGGCCGCGTTCGACGGTAAGTCTTCAACTTTGCGAGTCTCGAAACTGCTTGATTGCTGCGAAGTAGTCTGCATGACTTCTTCGGTGTTCGCCGTAATTGTAACGACTGCGCTTGGTTGACCAACTTCTAACGCGACTTTGAGGTCAGTAGCCTCGCCGACCTTTACGTCAACGCCCGTTAGAACTTTGGTGCTAAAGCCCGAAGCTGGAGCAGCGCTAACCGTATACTTGCCCGGTTGTAATTCTGAAATAACGAAGCCCCCATCGGCGCCGGTAGTGAACTGTTTTTCGGCGCCCGTGGCGTCGTTTTTTGCCGTAACGGTCGTCCCGGCAACGACGCCGCCATTGGGATCTACTACTGTGCCGGTCAGCCGGCCAGTGGTGGCCTGGGCCATCACCGGCGCGCTAAAGAGAAAAACCATTGCAATCAGTGAGAGCGCAAATGCCGTAAACATGGCCAACGATCTCGCGAAATGTGAAGTCCTCATCTTTGCCTCCTAGATTTGAGTTTGTTCTGGCAAAAGCATTCAGGGAGTCGATCCGACTCCTCTTCAGCCGGGTTATCGCAGCATGGCGATCATCTTACGGACTTGATCAGCATTATCTGCATTGGGAAGATCTCTTAGGTATTCTGCGAAGGCCCTTCGCGCCGATTCTCGATCGCCTTTGTTCATGTAAAGCTGGCCCAAATGAAAAAGTGCGAGCGCGTAAGGCGTCCCGCCAAGCGAGTAAGCGGTTCGCAAGTCTTTCTCGGCAGCGTCGAGGCTTCCCAAAGCCATCAGAGCAATCCCCGAATAGAGCCGCGCATCCGGCGAGCCTGCATCCAAGGAAAGAGCCTGGTTGAGAACTTCCGACGCCTCCGCGAAGTGGTGTTGCTGGACGAGCACGATGCCCAGGTTCAATTTTGGATTGAAAGCTTTTTGGTCAAGCGTAATCGCTTTCCGTAGTTCATCGGCCGCGTCATCGAGTTTTCCCAGCCCGAGCAATTGCGCGCCCAGATCGTTCCGCGCCATAACGAACTCAGGGTATAGCGCAATCGCCTTTCGCAGATGGACGATTGCTTCTTCGGTTTTGCCTTCGCTGGTGAGTTTGCTTGCTCTCTCAAATTCTCTCTTCGCGCCAGAGGGAATGCTCTGAGCTAGTTCCGTAACCGATGCGGTCTTCGCGGCACTCGAGATTTTCACCGGGGACACTTTCTCTTTGAGGGTGAGCGTCACTATCGAGGGCGTCCCCTTGAAGACCTGAACTGGTTCGGTGCTGACTTCAAACCTCTGACGGTCGCCTTCTATCTCAAGCTTATAATTACCAGGTGCTAAAGCGGGGAATTCAAACTGGCCTTGAGTATCTGCATAGATCACCGAAATTGTTTCGCGCAGCGTCAGGAGAGTGATCTTGATGCTCTCGTTCACAAAGGCTCCCCCTGGCAGAACTATCCGGCCCCGAATGCTGCCACGCGCTGTTCTATCGCTATCCTCTGGGATGGTCGGTCTTCCGATTTGCGCCGAAGCCGAGCCGCACAAGATTAGAACTGCGAGCGTAAGGACACCGATTCTGACGTTACCTTGAATCTTGGGCATCAGCGTGGTAGCCCGAAAAAGCAAACTTTATGCCCCTTAAGAAGAGAGGTACTTATACGCAAGTATGCTTTGAATGGACCTGGAGAGAGCCCAATTATTAACGAAACTTCGGATTTATGTCCAAGAATGTGGATAGAAGAGTCAGAGAGGTCCGCCGACCTCAACCGAAAGTGGCCGGGATTTTACGCAACCGCAAGTCAGTTGGATGCGCGTAAGGAAGCCGGTTTTATCGCTTCAAATTCAAACTGGAGTTCCTTGCCACGAAAGACGTAGCTTAGATAGAACTCCCAGAACTTGCGGGTGAATCGCAAGCCGGGCCAGCGCTGATCCAGATTAACGATTAGCTCGAGCCCAGTCACCCGCCACAGGTTTGCCAATGAGACATAGGTGCGGATTGGTTTCAACTTCACGTCTGTGTAGAACGGAAAAACCTGACGCTCTGCGACGAAGCAGTTAAAGGAGTAGCTGTTAAAGTGATTGCGGTGCGTGGGATCGGTGGGCCAGTCCGGATTCGAATAATGGGGAGTTGTAATCTTTATCCGGCCACCAGGTCTGGTGATCCGAAAGAGTTCTGTGACAAACGCCATGACGTCGGGCACGTGCTCGGCGACATGACGGCAGACGACTTCGTCGAACTCATCATTTGCGAAAGGATAGGGAAAAATACCGAGGTCGTGGATTACATCAGCATGAGTTTTGGGATTTGAATCGATACCAACCGCGCCCGGCGTCTTGTTCCAGCCGCAACCGACGTCAAGCACGCTTTTCCCAATACTCGGTGAAGACAATCTTTCAATCTGGCCTGGCGCGTTCATCGGCAAACGAAAGAAGGCGTTGTCAAAATGAGGAAGGTGTGGTCGTGTGATGACCGCGGACCGGTTGCGCTAAACTGGCCTCGAGAATGGCTTGCTCTGTGCCCGCAAAACCAGATTCCAGCGCCACCGCCAGCGACGAAAAATCGAAAGCGTAAAGCGGGATATCAAACTGTTTCTGTAGTTCCTCGAAATGCATGCCATCGAGCATTATAGGTTCGTCGCTCTTGAGCGCCACCCGTGGAATGATGGCAAAGTCTCCATGGATTTCATGCCTTGCGGCAATGAAATCTCCTCCGGTCAAAAGGCCGGCCACGCACACATCGCCGCCAAAGTATTCATTCTCGACTGCCGCGACATGGAGCCGTGTACCGAGGCGCTGGTTCATTCGCTCGACCTGTTGGCGCAGAACGGGAGCGAAAATCGATCCAGTCATGATCGTGCCGAAGACCCTCTGTGGATTTTGCAAACGTTTACGGCCCAGCCGGCGCATCAACGTCTCGAACTCATTCGCAAAGCTGCGCACCATACCGATGCCGTCTTCGATCTGCGGATAATCGCCGTAATGTTTCCGCGGGGGAACCGACCGGCCGGCCCGCAGGTAAATCTCGTCGCCAAGGAATGCGAACGTCGTTCCCAGTTGCGCGCGCAACTCATCCTGGATGATTGAAACTTCGTCGATCGTGCGGCGGCAGAATTCCGGGCTCACGGCAGTCAATCGCTTATCGTTCAAATAACGAGTCAGGCCTAACGGCACAATGGCGACACTGCGCACACCCGGATGTAGTTTGGCTAGATCGTAAATAGTACGGCGCAGAATTTCACCGTCATTGATCTTAGGGCACAGCACTACCTGCGCGTGAATCTCGATTCCAGCGTCGAGCATTCGTCGCATCTTCTGAGTAATATCCGCTCGTTCCTGATCAACGCCCAGCAGATAAGCTCGCACCTCAAGATCGGTAGCGTGCACAGAGACGTACTGCGGCGACAGCCTTTGTTCGATCACGCGACGCATTTCGTCTTCGGTGATTGATGTAAGAGTGGTGTAGTTGCCGTAGAGAAAAGAAAGCCGCACGTCTTCGTCGCGCACGAACAACGACGGCCGCGCTGTCTCCGGATTGCCTTTGCAGAAACAGAAGAGGCATTCATTCGCGCACTGGCGCGGAACGATCTGTTCGAAGCTGAGGCCGAACTCTTCCGCTTCGTCGCGTTCGATGTTCAGTTCCCAATCCTCGCCGCTCCGTTTGCGGATGTCGACGACCAGGTCGGTTTCGCCGCCCGCCTGGAAACGAAAATCAAGATAGTCACGAACCGGACGGCCATTGACACGCATGACTCGATCGCCTGGCTCCAGCTCGAGTTCGGCGCCCAGACTTCCGGCTGTTACTTCCGAGATCTCAACGCCGCGCCGGCGAATTTGGGTTATAGCTGGTGTAACTGCGAATTCGTACATTTGAATACTTCCGGGACAATCGGCGCGCACGGCCAGGAATTTCCGGCCCAGGCGAAAACGAGAGTATAGCAAAGGCCCGGCTCTTTTGCTGTTGAGCGCGGTGTTGTTGACAAGCAATGACGCTCGGCTTACTCTCGTTTATCCGGCGGAGATTTTGTCCCTGGACGTGCAAGGATCGTTTGCATTCGCCCTTCATCCTGCTCACAATCCACACCTATTGCAAGCTACTTAATGAACCAGGAACAACAGTCATCATCGGCCGTTTCGAACCAGAATGAGGCCGGAGAGAGCGGCAAGCCACCGCTACAACCGTGTGTGCTGCTGGTCGAAGACGATCGCTCTGTGCGGCGCTATCTGGAGGTGACTTTGCAGCGATCCGGTTATAAGGTTCTGACGGCGGCCGACGGGCTGGAAGCGATGAAGTTGGCCCTTAGTTCAGCAGTTGATGTGGTCGTCACTGACGCGATCATGCCTAATCTGAGTGGTCACGAGCTCGCCCGGATTCTGCGCGGCAACGCAAAAGTCTCAGGCCTTCCCATTGTGCTACTGACCGGCCAGGAGAACCGCGAAGCCGCCGCCGTACCCGATGCTCAGATTGACGCCTTCTTGTATAAGCCGGTGAACGCGAAAGAATTGACGAATTGTCTGAGCGGGCTCCTCACCAAACGTCGCCTGCCGAAACAGTAGCCGAGCGCTTCGTTTCTGTGTCCAAGGGACGAAGAATGATTAGCACAATTGCGAGATCAGATCCGTCGAGCGTGTACCTCTGCTGACTGCATAATAGAGTCCGACAAACTTCAAAGTTTGTCGGACATTTCGAAGGTTTCATGTCGAGAGCGCCTGGTCCAGCGGCGTGTATTCTCGTCCCTGCGACAATGCCACTGCTTCATAAGTCAGTCTTCCACCGAAAGTATTCACGCCGGCCGCCAATCCCCGATCAATCGTGACCGCCGACCGAAAACCATGGTTCGCTAATTTCAGCGCGTAAGGCAGTGTCGCGTTAGTCAGAGCGAAGGTCGAAGTGCGTGGTACGGCGCCGGGCATGTTCGCGACACAGTAGTGGAGCACTCCTTCAACATAGTACGTCGGTTCCGAGTGCGTTGTTGGATGAGTGGTCTCAACACAGCCGCCCTGATCGACGGCGACATCGACGATGACCGCGCCGTCGGCAACATCTTTAAGCATGCTGCGCGTGACCAATTTTGGCGCCGAAGCTCCCGGCACCAGCACTGCACCGATAATCAGATCAGCCTGAGACACAGCATCGTGAATCATGTAGGCGCTCGACGCGAGCGTGGAAATCTTTGACAGAAAGATATCGTCCAGTTCGCGCAGGCGATCGAGATTGTTATCGATCATGGTTACATGCGCGCCCATGCCAACGGCAATTTTCGCAGCGTTCGTTCCCACTACGCCGCCGCCAATAATTACTACCCGCGCCGCCGGCACACCCGGAACGCCGCCCAGAAGTATGCCGCGCCCGCCGCTCATCTTTTCGAGGTAATGTGCACCGACCTGAATGGCCATACGCCCGGCAACTTCCGACATCGGGGTCAGCAACGGCAGCGTCCCTCGCGGATCGGTTATTGTTTCGTAGGCGACGCCGGTAACTTTTCGTTGCAGCAACTGTTCAGTTAATTCGTGGTCCGGGGCGAGATGCAGATAAGTAAACAGTAACTGTCCTGCGCGCATCCGTGGATACTCGGGCGCGATCGGCTCCTTTACCTTAACGATCATCTCGGCCTCAGCCCAGACATCGTCTGCCGATTCGATAATGGCGGCCCCGGCGCGGTGATATAGAGAATCTTCGAATCCTGAGCCTTCGCCGGCATCCTCTTCCACCAGTATGCGATGGCCGGCGTCCGTGAGCGCGCGCACACCCGCAGGCGTCAGCCCGACCCGGAATTCGTTGTCTTTGATTTCCTTCGGAAGTCCAATGATCACTGTTTTCTGCTCCAATTGTTTCGGTTTGGAAGTCGCCTTCGGTGACTTAATCAATAAGGGTCTTGAAATATTATGGCCGGCCGGCGCGAGAAATCTGAGAAGATCGCAGGATCGCAGTGGCAGCTTCCGCGTTCGCCTCGATCTTCAGACTGCGGCGGATGGCGAGCCAGGCGGAAGCGGCGGCGGCGATCTCTCGATCGGTGCCGATCAAGGAGATAAGTACCAGGCGCGAGCCCAACTCTATCGAGTAAATTTCTGCGTTGCCGGGCTGGTTGTCCAGAACGGCTCGCAGTCTTACTCCGGTTGCCTGCGCACCCGCTACCTCGATCTGGGCTGCCGTGCGCGACACGTTTGGATCCTGCTCGTGAATCTGTTGCCACATCGTTGCAATAAAGGTATCGACAACTTCGCGCCGCGCGGCCGCCAGTTCTGCCTCTGTATTGATTTGCGCGTAACGAGAAACGATCATTATCTGCGCCTGGCCTTTACTCTGAATGACGAGATGCTGGCCACTCAGTGTGCCGTGGTCTTCCAATTCAATTTCTGCGGGATAGTCGAATGAGAGACCCTTCACTGCGAAATGTTTTAGCTGATCATGCGCGATCGACTGAGCTGGAGCACTCTGGCATAACGCGAGTGCCAGAACCGTTATGAGCATGGTGAACAGCCTTTTCGTCATTGGTCCCGGCCTGCTCCCGGAGTCCGGCTCATTAAAGTGAACTATGCTCTTTGGCACGTGACCTTACGGCTTTGCTTTTGCCGGAGATGGTTGCGGAGTCGCTTTCGTTTGCGGTGACGGCTCGACTTTAATACTGTTACGGAGTAGGTCCCAGCCCGGAGCGACTTTTACGATATCCTTGTCTGACGCAAAGATCGACAGGTTGACCAATCGGTCCGACATGATCCGGTAATAGGAATCCAGGCCGCCTGGTTCGCCGTCGAGAACCGCACGGATGCGCACGCCTGCAGCATCGCCGCCAGCAATTTGAGTGGTTGTGGTTGAGCGCTTGGGATGGAGGCTGGCCTGCTCGAGCTGGCCCATAAAATCATCCACGTATTGATCTTGAAACAGTTTCTTTGCGTGCGCCTCCTTTTCCGGCGTCTTCAACCATTCACGGGGCGCGCGAAGGCGAACCACCACGTCACCAACGGCCAATTCGAAGAGCTGCATTTGTTGCGTGCTCTTATCGCTAATCTGCCAGGCGGCCGGATAGTCGAACGACAAGCCGTCTTTGGCAAAGTGTTTGACGTTGGGATCCTGGGCCAGGGCGCTGACGACAAGTAACAGCGAGGCTGCCGCGAAAATCGTTGTTCTTACCAAACTGGTATCTCCTTCTCGAAATCGGTTGAGCATATTAGCGCGTTTTCATCCATTCAACACAGCCCTCAAGGTGTGAGCGCATGTTTTCAGGGCTATCATGGTGCATCCGGCCATGGCCCGGCAAAACCCATTCGAAATTCCATTCGGAGTAATTGTCCAGTAGTTTTTGCATTGACCGCGTCTGCTCTTCCCATGAATACCAGCACGCGTTGCGGAAGGCCGTGAGCGTTTCCCGAGCTGACGACCACGCCAGGTGATCGCCGGTGAACAGAAACCTGTGGCGATAAAGCAATACCGCGTGGCCGCGCGTATGGCCGGGAACCGGAATCACGAGCAGATCCTGATCAAGTCGGGTAACGTCGGTTCCGTGAAGCACGCGTTCGATCCCAAGTCGCGCGGCGCCATCGTCGGCATGCATCACGCGTTCACAGCCAAACCGTTCAGCGAAGCGACGATGATCCGCGACGTCATCACGGTGCGTCAGAAACATCGTGCTCACTCCGCCCATGGACTCGATCTTGCTGGCCAACCGAGTGGCAAACCTTGGCGAATCTATCAGTACATTGCCCCCTTCACTTTGGGGACGAACGATCAGATAACTCCACGCGCCAAAGCTTGATTCCGCGGTGAAGCCACAGAAGAAAATGTTTTCGCTGATCGGCGCCGGGAAGGCTTCGATTCCTATTTGCGCATTATGATGTTCGGTTGTTCCGATCGAGGCCGTCGGACAAGCTACCAGCGCCATCAAGGCTAGCTTCGTTTCATCCTCGGTTAAAGGTTGACGGTAAACAATCGACGCGTCGCCCGCGTCGCTAAATGTTTCCGGAGCAATTTGGCGGCAGGCGTCGCAGTCGATACAGGTTGAATCGACGAAGAAGTCGCCCGGAATATTTTCGGGTAGTCGTAGAGCTGGATTGGCCATAATTTGGTTGTTCGAGAAGTATGATGAGCCAGCGTGGGTCCTGAGTTCAAGTGCATAAGCGGATCGCGAAAATCCTGTCCGCTAGTGTGCGTCGCACGCTCAGCCAGACCGAGCTTTTCCAAACATGTTCGCGCTGCTGAGGCTTTGCCGCATCAAGGTGGCTTCTTTGAGTTCCCACGTTAACGCGTCGTCAGTTCTCAAAACGATCCATGAAGTAACAGTAAAGATAATTGCTCATAAGCCATGCAATTCTGGTTGGATACGCAATTGAGGGGCAAGGTGCTAGTCTGACGACACATGCCGAAGTCGTCTAAAAGACCGACGCGACCGAAATACATTGTATTCATCAGCTACTCTTCTCTCGATGCTTGGATCGCTAGGACGATGGCCGAGAAGATTAAATCCCTTGGAGTGGACTGTTGGTTAGACGAGAAGGATTTGGAGGGAGGCGATGTTATTCCTGATGAGATTATCCGTGGAATTGATGCTTGCCAGGACGCCATAGTTTTAATTTCGCCGAATAGTGTGAACTCCCAGTGGGTCTCGTTTGAGATTGGCGGGGTCCGAGCTCAGCATAAGCGCGTGACGCCGATTCTGAATAACGTAAGGCCCGAAGAAATGGCCCCCATGAAAGACATCAAGAGCATCGACCTTAACAGGTTTGAGCAGTTTCTGGCACAATTGGACCGCCGAGTGGCCCAAACTCGGAGGAAGAAGAAGGCGAGTTATGGCTTATAAAGTTTTTATCAGTTCGACTATGAAAGATATCGATCTCGCCCGAGATCTTGCGCACCGGTTGGAGAGTGCCGGAATTAAAGTAAGTTCACTTGACAAGGTGGTGTCTGGCGAAGCGATTCCGAGCAAGATTACTCGTGAACTGAGTAGCGCTGATGAAGTTTTCGTTATTCTTACCGACGAGTCAGTAAACAATTCGAATCTGATGTTCGAAATCGGAGCCGCTTCTTCCTTACGGAAGCGGATTACGCCGGTCGTAGTGGGATTAGAGCCCGGCAGAGTTCCATCGCTGATTAGAAATCTAAAGTATATTAAGTATCCTGACCTTGAACGCTATATTGCAGATCTAGAGAAACGAGCGAAAGCCGCCTAGCCCGTAGGCACGTCACTCGTCAAACGAGCATCAGGCTGGCCGGGACTCGTGCGACCATCAACCAATCTTCTTCACCTTACCCTCTACAATTTTCTGAAACTGATCCGGCTTTTCAGGCTGGGCCACTTCGAGCGTGACAGACATCCTATTGGGATGCCTCACCGCGTAAATTAGCCGATAACGCGGCCCGCCCGTTTGCGCATCGCTCAGAAAGCTAACAAGCTTCCCGTTGCCGGGAACGCTGATCTCATAATTGATCGCGTGCTGTTCGTTGTCGGTATAAAAGGCGCGGACCTGCTCAGAAAGAAAGGCCAAAGCGAGCGCCAGAAGCATTAACTTCATCATTGTTCCCCCTCCAACGATGTCCGCCCTTACTTCGATGGGTCAATGCATCGTGTGACCTGCTGAATCCCCGGCCATCACAATAATGTACGCTGTCTTTGTGCCGCCCGAATATCCCGAATAGACAAACGGAAGTCCGGGAGTTGTTGCTTCCTTCGACATGCCAATATCTGCGTTGCTTATCCCCGGCGCATAAAACATGTAATGCGGTGGAAAGACGGTGTCAGAGAGCATGCCGGTTTTCGGATCGAACTTCACATCGCCCGCCAGCATGTAAGCAATGCCCGCCTTAGCTGGACTGTGAAACCGACCCTGCTCAAAGCCCGCATCGATGTCGCGGCTTATCTCGGCGGCTGATTTGTTCTGCGCGAGTAATTCTCCGACCCGCAACATCACCGGAAGGATCGTTCGGCCGCCTTCCGGGTCCCAGCAGGTAGGATGGATCTCGTTATCTCCGTTTTGAATGCCATCGCGATTGACAATGCAATTGAAGCCATTCGTTCCCGGCCGAACTTTCTCATATCCGTTCTTGCCAAACGTGTATACGGTGGCGTCATTCCGCAAATGAACGGGACCGGCCTTAAGCGCAAGGGCGATTTCCTTTTCGCGGGGTAACAAGACTTGCGACTGCGTTGAGAGTCCAGCGTCAAGAACCGTTACCGACTCGGCGTCTCTAATAGGGAATACTTTGACCGCCTTGCGATCGGCAAAGACGATCAAGCAGCCCAGACTCAAGACGCACGGCACAAGCAGATGTCTGATCATGGTTCTCCTGTTTACCTTGATATTGAAGTTCGATTCTTGGCGTCTTTGCGCCGTGGCGAGAAACAGTCGCGCGCCAAGGCGCCAAGGCGCATAGCAGAGCCCGCATGATTCAAAGAGCCTGAACGAGAAAGCTACTTCGCGGCCTAACTAGAAGCAGTTTTCACAACGTTCGATAACAAAAAGCGCTATTTGCTCTTCTGCAACTCCGTTCGAATCCGGGTGAGTATCTCATAGTACCGCCATGCCGCGGGTGCACTGGCTTCCTGATGATGATCGGCTTTCAAGATTAGATCTCCAGTGCTGAGTAATACTCTTTTGACTTCCGGATTCTGTTTCACCTTTTCCCAGGTTGCGGCAACGATCAGCCTGTAGTGCTCGCCCGGATTTGCCGGCTTGTATTCGAAATGCCTGCCTTCAAAGCTCACCCAGGTAATACCAATCTTCGTCATATTCTCGTTGGCCAGGGCGCCGGCGTTATTGGCTTCGAAAGCGACCATTTGTGCTACTTGTGCGCGGCTGTACTTCCATGCGAGGCCGGGAAACTTTGCCCGCTGGTCGTTAGGGCCCTCGGGATATTTCATCATCTGCCAGAAGCCCTCCAAACTCGCGTAGCGTTTGCCGTGAAAGACAAACGGCGTCGGCGCAAAATTTGAAAGCAGACCAAGTTCGTTGCGCTTGGAAAGAATTACTTCATCGGGGCCGGCTTCCTGCGGCAGGATTTCCCAGTCAGGCTTTTTGGGATCGACTATGGGTGTCCACCAGTGAGACGGATAACGTGGATTCCGAATGATTTGGGCAGCGGGCAGTGTGGCGGGCTGCGTTGTGGGCCGGCGTTGATGTTGGCCATTCAGAGTTAGCAGGATGAAGAGGATGAGCAGCGGATTCATTCGAGTACGCGTCAATACAAACTGAAGGTATAACTAACCTGAACATATTGTGATACGGCTCTGCCATCTTTCATCGCCGGCTCAAACTTGATTTGCCGCGCAGCGGCGATCGCCTTCTCCGACAACCCATCCGGCAGTCCGCTGACTACCGTGATGTTGGTCACTTCTCCCGAAGACGCCAGTACCATGCGCAAGGTGACCACGCCGCTGACGCCATTTTGTCGAGCTGCCTCCGTATAGCCAGGTCTTGGCTGCGAAAAGACCCGAGCCTTCTGCGTAACCTCCCGGCCGGAAAAGATCTTGTTGTAGTCGACTGGCTGCTCCCTGGGAACATCCGGCACCGCGGGAGTGGGTGTCGCGACAACCGGCTTTGCGGGGAGCTGCGGCGAAGCGGCCGGCGTCGCTTTTTCACGCGCTGGAGGCGTTGGCATCAAGGCTATCGATGGCGCGACCCGGGGACTGGTTGCTTCGCGCGGGCTATCGCTGGGCATCGCCCGTCCGCCATCGACGCTGTTCGTATTCGTCACGGCAGCGGTGGTTTCCTGCGGTACTCGCTGCCTGATCAGAACACGATAAACCAGTACCAACGACACTACGAGGATTAGCAGTCCCGCCGTTGCCAGCAGCAGACGTCTAGCTCCACTGGACGGCGGAGTAATTGAATCGGCGTGCGTCTCTCTTGCCGGCCTAGGCGGTGGGACCGCGATGGTTGGCATCTGTGGCGGCGGCGCTGCCGGCTCAGTTGGCACCGGCGGCGTGGGCATCACTGCGGTCGCTGCGCCCGCGTCTTCGTGAGGAGGCGACAAGAGCGCACCATCGGCCAGACAGAAACTGATCGACTCGTCTGAATAGGTCCGATTGCAAGCAGGACATCTCTTGATCATGATTTGTTTCCGGCTGCCTTGTTGGCACTCACGATTTCGATTTCGCGCGACTTGCTTGCGGGACGCGTGAGTCGGGTTTTAAGTTTTCGATGAACAGCTTCAAAATTCGCTTGTACTCATCCGCCCAACTCTCCTCGCGTTCAAAACCGTGATCTTCGACTGGATAAGGCGCAACTTCCCAGTTCTCTTTTCTCAGCTCGATCAGTTTTTCCACCAAGCGCACAGTGTCCTGGAAATTCACGTTCACGTCTACCATGCCATGACAGATCAGGAGCGCTCCCTTGAGCCCGTTCGCGAAGTAGATTGGCGAGCTCTGCTTATAAGCCGTCGTGTCGCCCTGCGGCAAGTTGAGAATGTTCGCCGTGTAAGGATTATTGTAATGCGCCCAGTCAGTCACCGGCCGCAATGCAGCCCCCGCGGCGAAAATGTCGGACTGCGTGAACATCGCCATCAACGTGATGAAGCCGCCATAGCTGCCACCATACAAACCGATGCGTTTGGGATCGACTCCGTGCTCTTTGATCAGATAATTCACGGCGTCGACCTGATCGGTTAAGTCCTTGCCGCCCATGTGCCGATAAATTCCGGCGCGCCAGTCGCGGCCATACCCGGAGCTGCCACGATAGTCAATATCGAAAACGAGGAATCCACGCTCCATCAATATGTGATGAAACATATATTCACGATAGTACGAACTCCACCAATGATGAACATTCTGTAAGTACCCCGCGCCATGCACAAAGAGCACCGCGGGTCCACCGTTTTTCCAATTCGGCGGCGTGTAAATGCGCCCATAAACGGTCGCGCCATCGCGCGCTTTAAAGCTGGCAATGGGCGGGTCGATCCAGTGGTAAGTAAAGAACTCGGCAATCGGTGAGGCCGTCACCGGCTTGTCAGCGACCATCGTTTTCCCGGCAAAGTCAGGACGATTCGTCAGCAGATAAAGCTCTGGCGGCTTATTACTATACGAGCGCACATCAGCGAGCATTGTGTCATCAGGCGAGACATCGACCTGATTTTCGCCGGACAGTCCAGTGATCCGTTGACGCTCGCCTCCGGTCAAAGCCATTGAATAGAGATGGCGCTCGAATGGGCTTTCTTCGCTCGACGTGAAGTAGAACCTCTTCTTATCCGGTGACAATTGCACATTTGAAACTTCGAATCGTCCGGATGTGAGTTGCAACGCCTCGCCACCAGCGATAGGCACTCTGTAAAGATGAGCAAAGCCGTCGCGCTCTGATTCAAAATAGACGTGCGCGTTGTCCGGTAACCAGCCGAGCGTAGCCGCGCCGGGTCCGTCTATCCAGGCGTCATCGTGCATGCTCGCCAACACTTTGGTTTTGCCGGAGGCCTCATCGAGCAACATTACCCAACGATCTTTGTTGTCGACTGAACGCGCCATCAGCACGGAATTCTTGCCGTCGTCCGACCAGCGTAGCTGCGACAATTGTACGTCGCGATCAGGCGGTTGAGCCGGCTGACTGCGTTGTGATGTCTGTAGCAGTTCGCCCGCGGCCTTTGACGCAACGGCGTCCCTGGACACGGTGTCCGTCGGATTCTCGGTGCGTTGAGCCTGGGGCGCGGCCGGCAGTCGCTGCCCGTGATCGACGTTCCTCGATTCGCCGGTTTCCACGTTGATTGTCACGAGGCGCGTGTGGGCCTGAGTGTCGCCAACCTTCGTACGACCGGTGATGTCTTCGGTATAAGCCGACTCAGTCACATAGTTCGGCACGATGGTGTTTTTTGCAGCAGTGCTGGGTTCGCTGATTGTAGCAATTACATATTTGCCGTCAGGCGACAGAATCAGAGAGACCGCATTCTGGCCGGTCGGAAGATTAAAAGTCTTTCGCTTCTCGCGCTCTTTGCGTTTCTTCTCCTGCTCTTCGCGTTGTTCCGCGCGCTCGCGCACGGCGTCAAGCAACGCCCGCTCTTCTTTCTTCAAATACTCCTGACTGTCGGTTCCTTTCAGCGGCGTGCTCGGCGTGGCGCCTGCGCCGATGCGAATATCAGTGAGTTGATCGAGCGATCCGCCATCGAGCGCCATCACATAAAGATTGCTCTGTCGCGTGAAGTAGATGTGTTTCTGATCGAAAGTAAAATGGGGATTAGTTTCGGCATCGACGGTGCGCGTTATCTGGCGGCGGGTCCCGTCGGCGTGCAGGTAAATGAAAACGTCGCCTTCGTCGGCAAAGACGGTCATCGTTTTATCTTTCGAGAGCTCGCCCGTTGCCGGCGGGGCCTGCCTGGCCTCTTCATCGGTCAAACGGCGCAAACCAGAGCCGTCACGATTGACGACATACAGACTCATCTCTTTCAGGCGGGGTTCGCCGGCCTGCTTCCAACGGAAATAAACGCGCTGGCTGTCCTGTGACCAAAACACGCCCGTCGGCGGATACCCAACCAGGCGCGGTCCGCGCATGATGCTGTCGACGGTAAGCTCGAAGGGCTTTGGTGCTGATGGTGGCGCCGGTCGCGTCTGCGCAAGGTTTAGCTGCGGAAAGATAAACGACAAGATGCAGAGCACAATGCCTGCGCGTCGGAGATTCTTGGTTTTCATTTTGTTCTTGAAGGGGAGGCAGTTAGTCTTTGCGCCTTTCGTCTTCTCTTCGCGCCTTTGCGTGAAATTCAGAGTCCGAAGACCATTTCACGCAAAGGCGCAAAGGAAGACGAAAGGCGCAAAGGAAGCCGGCCGCGCCGAGGTATCCGGCCCTGTACTTCCGGACAGACTACATCGAGCCGGATTTCCAGCCCGCCACGCGTTTCTCGAAGTTGGCGGTGTCCGCTTTATCAGCCTTGCCTTTCGCAATCGCGACGTCTGCGGCCGCCAGCGCTTCCGGCTTCTTGCCTGCCGCCCACAGGAGGTTTGCTCTGGCTGAAAGATTGCGAAAAGTTTCCTTCACCTTGATTGATTGATCCACCCACTTCAGCGCTTCGTCATATTTGTCGTCACTCGCGTAGGCGCCCGCAACCTGGAGCGGGATCGTTTCGTTGGTTGGATTCGCCGCGATGGCGGTATCAACTTTCCCGCGCCAAACCGCTTCCACGTTGGGCACTGTGACGGTGAAAGGCACCGCAATTTTCTCCCAGCGGATCACGACCGTTGCGGAGTTTGGCGTGACGGTGGGAATGCTGTATTCCAGCCATTCCTGGCTGTCGTTGACCCACTGCGGCTTGGCCTTTACGCGCAGAGTATCTTTGGCCGCATCATAATTAAAGCTGCCCCACTGATTTGCAGTACCGTTGAAGACGATTGTCCATTCGTCTTTGGTTGGGATGGTGTGCAGGCTGTAGCTGCCCGCGGCCAGCTTCTGCCCGTTGATCGTTACATCGTCTGTGACGACAAACTGTGTCGCCTCGTTAGCGCCGGCGCGCCAGACATGGCCATAGGGAACGATCGGATCGCCTTTCTGCCGCGCGTTTTGATCGTCAAGCGTCGCTTCACCTTTGGCTCGCGCCGCCATGCTGGCCGGCGGGTCACCCCAGATCGTTCTTCCTTTCACGCCCGGACGGCTGTAAGTGATCGTGATGTCGGTGACGCCGATGGTCTGCATTACGCTGGCCTTCTGGCTGGGGCGCGGTAGACGAACCGGCGGCGGCTGTTGCGCGGACACAAAAGGCGCGGCGCACACGATCGCGAAAAGAACGGCAAGACTAAAAACCGAAACTCGTTTCAGGGAAATCATGGTGGCACTCCTTGGTTGAAATTTTGGCGCATTATGTAACGCGCCGCGGCTTATCGGCAAGGGGTCGGGGAAAGAGTTTACAACTTTTTACAAATCATACGTGTTGCCAGGAACGCGGACGTCCCGTCCGCACTGAGCGCGAAGCGCGAACTACGCGTGACCACCTCCGGTATCAATCTCAAATAAAAACGGCGCTTCCTGCTCTTTAGACAACACGCTTACCTTCGGATGCCCGCTGTACTTCTCGCCCGCTTCAATCGCAAACGGCAGACGATTCTGGCGCGGGGGCAGCGGACAGGTCGCAAATTTGGTGAACGCACAGGGCGGACTGTAGGCTTTGTTGAAGTCAATGACCATGCGACCCGCCGCGTCAGGCGGATCCACATAAAGATAGCGTCCTGCCGGATAGGTTTCCTTGCCGCTGGTCTTATCGGCGACGATCATGAAGTACTTTGTCTCACCTTTTTCCGTGATCGCATCGAGCTGATAAAAGTTTCCATCAACCGCGAACTTGACCGCGCCCGGTGATGTTTCTTCGCTCTCCATGCCGAGGACGTTAGTGATCGAAACTGCCTTCGGAGGGTTGTAAGGCACGAACCGCGCATCGATGCGCCACTTCAAATCCGTCGGATAAAACTGCGTGCCCTGAAAGTTGACGCGGTCGGGGTTCTGTTTATCTTTGATCCGCACGCCCAGCTTTTCACCACGTTTGATGATTTGGAAAGTAAGTGAGCCTAATTGCAAGACGGTAGGTGATCCATTTTCATCGGATTTTAGTTCGAGTTGGGTGACGGGTTTGCCCGCCACGGTAAAACCTGAACTTGGCTGGGCCTCGAATTGAACGACGCCATTTTTCAAGATGAAGCCAGCGCTTCGGGCGCCGATTTTCTCTTTTGTCAAAACGATATCGTTGGACTTGTCACTGCCTAATTTGTTTTTGCCTTCTTTTAACCAGAACAGTCCTGCGAGGGTGAGCCATCCGTCTTCGCTTTTCAGCTCAGCAAGGCGCTCGGAATGCCATTGTTCGATCTCCTTCGCGTAGGCTTTGGCGTCGATCTTCGGAGAGGTGCGGGCACACGAGCTGAGTAGCAGGAGAGAGAGGGCGACCAGCGATGTGCGATTCACGAACCTGGTTTTGATGGTCAAAGGCATTGATCGAATTGAAAGAGGGCGCCGAAGGCTGGGACGGTTCATCACGCCTTCGGCGCTCCGAAAGTATTTTCAAACGGCAAAACCCGGGCTTCTGACACAGCCTCGTTGTCCCGGGCTTTCTATTGCGCGCTTTCAGCGCTAAGCCCTCCCTCACGGTCGGGCTACTGCCCCGGTCTTACTACCAAATCACGCAGCGATCCTTCTCCGGACGTACCATCTTGTCGCCTTCTTTGCACTGAAACGCGGCGGCAAACTGCGGCATGTTTGAGAGCGGACCATTGACGCGGAACTTCGGCAGGGGATGCGGATCTCCCAGCACCAGCATCCGGGAGAGTTCCGGACGCATGTTGGTGGTCCACCCGCGCGCGTAACCGAGAAAGAAGCGCTGCTCAGGAGTGAAGCCGTCGATATTCGCGGGGCGCGCCTTACCTTCCATGGATTTCTGAAAGGCGGCATACGCGATCACCAGACCGCCCAGGTCGGCGATCGATTCACCTACTACCAGCTTTCCGTTTTCGTTCAGACCCGGCTGGACCTCAAAGCCGTTGAATTGATCGATGACGCACTGCGCTTTCTCCTTGAAGGCTTTGAGGTCGGCATCGCTCCACCAGTTGACCAGGTTGCCGGTGGGATCGAACTTGGCTCCCTGATCGTCAAAGCCGTGAGTCATCTCATGACCAATCACCGATCCCATGCCGCCGTAATTCAGCGCATCGTCTGCACCAGCATCAAAGAAAGGCGGCTGCAGAATGCCGGCCGGAAAAACTATTTCATTGATTTGCGGGTTGTAGTAAGCGTTTACCGTCGGAGGAGACATGCCCCACTCAGTGCGGTCCACCGGTTTACCGATCTTGTTCCAGTCACGCCGTTCATTGAACTGTCCCACGCGAAAGCGGTTAGCCTGGTACGAACTGCGATCGATCGAAAGTGTCGAGTAGTCGCGCCATTTGTCGGGATAGCCGATTTTGTTCAGGAACGCGTCGAGTTTGACGACGGCCCGTTTGCGAGTCTCTGGTCCCATCCAGCTTAACGTAGTGATGTCGCTTTTGAGCGCCGCTTCCAGATTGCGAACCATGGTCAGCGCGCGTGCCTTGGCCTCGGGCGGAAAGGCTTTTTGCACATAAACTTCGCCGACGGCTTCACCCATCGCCACGTCAGTAGCGGCCACGCAACGCTTCCAACGCGGCAGGTTCTCTTTGGCGCCTGAAAGAATAGTGCCCTTAAAATGAAAATCTTCGTCGACGAATTTCGCTGACAATCCTGACGCCGCTCTGTTAATGAGATTCCAACGGAGGTATGTCTGCCAGTCGGCAATTGGCGTTGCGGTAAGCTGCACGTCCATCGCTTTGAAAAAGTCAGGAGTGGCAACGTTGACGTCGGCTTTGACCGGGCCAACCCGTTGAAAATACGTTACCCAGTCAAACGTCGGCGCCACATCTTTGACCGCCGTCAAGGGCATGCGATGATAAATCTTCTCAGGGTCGCGTAATTCAACGGGCGGCTTTGAAGACTCGGCCAGTTTGGTTTCCAGGGTCATTACGGCCTGCGCCTCACTCGCCGCTTTGGCCGTGTCATCGCCCATCAATTCGAACATTTTGGCGACGTGCTTGACGTACTCATCACGGATTAATTTGGACCGATCGTCGTCCTTGAAGTAATAGTCCCGGTTGGGAAGGCCCAGGCCTCCCTGAAAAATCCCGACGATAACTTCAGCGCTGTTCTTGAAATCCTGATTCGAGCCGGAACCGAACAGCGCGTTATATCCCATCGAGTGCAGGTGAGCTATTTCCGCCTGCAACGATTTCTGATCAGTGACCTTGGCCACCAGGTCAAATTCAGCTTGCACGGGCTGAAGGCCGGCGGCCTCAATCTTCGCTTCATCCATACAACTGGAAAAGTAATCACCGACCTTCTGCTCGTTGCTGCCTTTGCGCGCCTGCACATTTTTGGCGGCGGCTTCGAGAATCTCGTGTAGTACGTCACGATTCTTCTCGTTAAGAACGTTGGCGACTCCCCATGCCGAATAGGCCGGGGGGATTGGATTCGCCGCCAGCCAGCCACCGTTTGCATACTGATAGAAATCGGTGCAGGCGGCCGCCTTGGTATCCATGTTGGTCACATCGAAATGTGAGGACTGGCCAAAGGTCGCGAGGACACTGAACACCATGATGAGGCCGCAGGCCACGAAAGCCTTGATTGAATTACTCATACTATCTCCTGTTTTGAATTTTTTTGATTCGACAAACTATTCGGGCTGAGGAAGACGACTAACACGTTGTCATCTTCTAACGAGCCGCCCAAAAACTGTTGAGCATCGGTCAAGTCAGTAGACGATCTTCGAAATCATACCAAATCATCTGAACTGGACTCATTTTTCGTGATGGTTTCGTGTGGGTTCGTGGATCTTATCTGGTTTCTCCGCACCATGCTTGGGGGCCAAGTCTACTGTTCCGCTGTTACTACGCTATGGCAGAGAATTTAGTTTTCTTTTGATCAAAAATCAAAGCCGCAGAAGGATCGGAGCGCGGACATTCTTGTCCGCCAGCGTGCTCAGCACGCTCAACCGAAGGCCGCCACACTCAGAGCTTTGTTCGCGCTTTGCGCTCTGGCGGACAGGATGTCCGCGATCCGTCCTACCGGGAGTATGTCGCTCAATGCGGTTCAACTCTTGACGCTTTTCGTGTGGATCGCTACCGTCTAAATCTTCATGACCATGGATAGCCCGACAAGAATGAAAACAAGATGCTGCATCGCCGGCGGCGGCCCGGCCGGAATGATGCTCGGGTATCTCTTGGCCCGAGCAGGCGTCGAGGTTGTCGTGCTTGAGAAGCACGCTGATTTCCTGCGTGACTTTCGCGGCGACACGATCCATCCATCCACGCTCGAGCTGATACATGAGTTGGGGTTGCTGGACGATTTTCTCAGCCACCCGCACCAGGAACTCTCACAAATCGCGGGCCAAATCGGTGAAGAAACGATCGTACTGGCCGACTTCTCTCATTTGCCTACTAAGTGCAAGTTCATCGCGTTCATGCCGCAATGGGACTTTCTGGATTTCGTGGCCGCACATGCAGAGCGCTATCCCTCGTTCCGTTTAATGCGGAACGCCGAGGTCACCGATTTGATCGAGCAGGGAAGCCAGGTCACCGGGGTGCGAGTTAAAACACCAGAAGGTCCCATCGAGATCCTGGCGGATCTGGTCGTAGGCGCCGATGGCCGAAGTTCTGTGGTGCGCGAGCGCTCGGGCCTGGAGATCGAACGGCTCGGCGCTCCCATCGATGTACTGTGGTTTCGTCTGCCGCGCCGGCCAGACGATCAGATGCAGGCACTGGGGCGATTTGCCAACGGCAAGATAATGGTAATGATCAATCGCGAGAGCTATTGGCAATGCGGCTATGTGATTCGCAAAGGCGCCCTGGAACAGATCAGAGAGCGCAGTTTGGAAGCCTTTGGCCAGGACATCATTAGCCTCGCGCCCTTTCTGGGCAAACGCGTCAAGGAGATCCACGATTGGGATCAGATCAAACTGCTGACCGTTCTGGTCGATCGTCTGCGGAAATGGTACCGGCCCGGATTGCTCTGCATTGGCGACGCGGCGCACGCGATGTCTCCCGTTGGTGGTATTGGAATTAATCTGGCGATTCAGGATGCGGTGGCGGCGGCGAATATTTTGTGGCGGCCGCTCTCCGAAGGGTGGATCTCGCCGAGTCACTTGCAGAAGGTGCAGTGGCGGCGGGAACTGCCGACTCGACTGACACAAAGAGGCCAGGTATTCGTGCAGGACAACGTCCTGGGCCGTGTGCTGGGGAGCACGCAGCCGGTTGTTGCTCCGTGGTTTCTCAGACTGTTCAAACGCTTTCCGGTGCTGAGGAGAATTCCTGCGCGTTTGATAGGCCTGGGCGTGCGGCCAGAGCATGTGAAGACGCCGGACGCGAGCAGTAAGAAATAAGTTAAGACTCTACCGCCATCGATATCGCCAGGGATTATTCGCGCTCCGCGCTCAGGCGGACACGGATGTCCGCGCTCCGTCACTGCGAGGTGATCACTAGCATCATCTAGCCGAGCAAACGCTCAACAACTCCGTAGCTGGCTTGCAGAGCTTCGGTGAGTTTCTCAGGTTGGTTGCCGCCGCCTTCGGCCATGTCAGGCTTGCCGCCGCCCTTACCACCGATAATCGGCGCGAGTTCTTTGATGACTTGTCCCGCGGGAATCTTCTTGGTGAGATCGTCAGAGGTGCGCACTATCAGCGAAGCCTTGCCGTCGTTGCTCCGGCCCACCACTACCACGCCTGATTTGATACGCGCCAGCAGAGTGTCAGAGAGCTGACGCATTCCGGCGGCATCCAGACCGCTGGCTTCACGCGCCAGCACGCGCACGCCTTTGACTTCGCGCGAGTCGTCGCCATTTGATGAAGCCGCGCCGGTGGCGCTGGTGGCGATCTTCAAACGCAGTTCGTCAGCTTCGCGCCGCGCTTTCTTCAATTCGTCTTGCAGCTTGCCAATCATAGCCGGCAGTTCAGCGCGAGAGATTCTGAGGTTGCTCGTGACCTGTCCGATGATCTGCTCGTCTTCGCGAAAGCGTTCATAAGCGTCGACGCCGGTCACGGCGCGTATGCGCCGCACTCCGGAAGCAATCGATTCATCGCTGGTGATCTTAAAGACGCCGATGTCGCCGGTCGCGCGGACGTGAGTGCCGCCGCAAAGCTCTTTTGAAAACATATCTTCCGCGCCCTTGATGGAAAGCACGCGCACTTTTTCACCGTACTTCTCACCAAACAGGGCCATCGCCCCTGAACGCATGGCCTCTTCGATTGACATCTCGTCAGTCTGCACGGGTTCGTTGCGCAGAATGTGATAGTTCACCAGCCGTTCGATTTCATCGATCTCACTCGTGGTCAACGGCTGATAGTGACTAAAGTCAAAACGCAGGTAGTTCGGAGCCACGACCGAACCAGCCTGTTTGACGTGCGTCCCCAGCACTTCACGCAGAGCCGCGTGCATCAAATGCGTCGCCGTGTGGTTGCGCCGCGTGGCGTCGCGCTTCTCGACATCGACTTCAGCGGTGACCGTGTCGCCAACTTTCAAGGCTCCCTTTTCAACCTTGACCTTATGAACGATCAGACCCTGAGCGGGTGAATAAGTATCAACGATGGACGCAATGAGGTCAGTACCGGGAGCGGTAGCGACCGGGTTAATGAGGCGACCAACATCTCCTACTTGTCCGCCACTCTCCGCATAGAACGGCGTTCGATCAAGAATAGCTTCACCTTTGTCGCCTTCGCTTAGAGACTGAGTTTCAGAGCCGCCTAGGAGCAATGTTACAACTTTCGCGTCATCGATGCGGGTGGTTTCATATCCTTTAAATTCCGGGCGCGGAACGCGAGCAGCTAGGTTCGCATGGATTGTATTTGATTTTGCTTTGCCTTCAGAGTTTTCTGACGTGCTAGACTGTTGAAGTTCCTGCAAAGCCGCGTCGAAGGATTCGTTAAACTGATCTTCACTAATTACCAAGCCGTTTTCTTCCAAGCCAATCCTAATCAAGTCTCTCGGTGTCCCAAACGTGTCGTAGAGATAAGCGAAATCCCTGAAGTTTGCGATCTCGTCAAGCCAGGACAGCAGAATCTCACTTCGAACACGCCAGTCCTCTGACCCGTGCTCTCGAGTAATCGAATTCGCAACTTCCAGCTCGTCCTGGGTTCCTTGCTGTTTAAAGAGGAAGTAAAACTCCAGGCCTAGACATGCACGATCAAATGAGTGGTCCTCCAATTGAATACCGCCCTGCACAAAAAGATACTCGATCACGACGGGTGGAATGTTATGCTGCCGAGCAAGTCTTGTTAATCTCGCGTACTCATGACTTATCGGGCTTCCGAATTTATCTTCATCCTGTTTGAAGAGCGCAGCAGTTTTGGCCTCCATCTTTGCGCGATCAAAATCCGGCTTCTGAACCTCCTGAGCAATAACTCGTAGAGCACGGTCCATGATCGATGACATTTCACGATAGTCGACTAAGAACTTCTTTAGCCGCGGTGAAAGCTCATCCAGCTTCTGCAAACCAACTGTCATCGTCGCTCCGAATCTTTCCTCTTCCAACTTCACCATCTTCTCAATGAACTCACGCGATGCTTCCAGTTCCGGATAAGCCTCGCCCATCTGATCAACGACGAAGTTTGTGACCTTATAAAAAAACAGATCACCAAAGCCCAGCGCATGGCGACCCTGATAGATCGCCCGCCGCATGATCTTTCTCAGAACGTAATTGCGTCCTTCATTCGCCGGCAAAATCCCGTCGGTAATCGAGAAGGCTGTAGCGCGCGCATGATCGGCAATGACGCGCATGGCAAACCCTTCCTGAGTCTCAGCTTCGTACTTGCGCCCCGCCAGCTTTGCGGTGAACTCAACAATGTCCTTCAGCAGATCCGTTTCATAGTTCGACTTCACGCCCTGCATGATCACCGCGGTACGTTCCAGTCCTAACCCGGTATCAACCGAAGGCTTCGGCAGCGGCTCAAGGTTGTACTTGCCCGGCTCAGCTTCGATGCGGTTGTATTGCATGAAGACGAGATTCCAAATCTCCATCGTGGTGTCGCCGGGACCGTTGACCAGATCGACGCGATTCTTTGTCGGGTCGTCCGGATCGTCGCCGAGATAGTAGTGAATCTCGCTGCAGGGGCCGCACGGCCCGGTCTCGCCCATTTGCCAGAAATTGTCTTTCCGTCCAAACCGCAAAATTCTGTCGCGCCGCGCGCCGACTTTTTCCCAAAGCTTTTCGGCGTCTTCGTCAGGCCCAACTTCTTCGTCACCGGCGAAAACTGTGAACCACAAACGCTCGGGATCCATCTTCAGTTCATTCACCAGAAAGTCCCAGGCGAATTTGATCGCGTCTTCTTTGAAGTAATCGCCAAACGAAAAATTCCCCAGCATCTCGAAAAAAGTCTGATGCCGCGCGGTCTTTCCGACTTCGTCGAGGTCGTTGTGCTTGCCGCCGGCGCGCAGGCACTTCTGTGACGAACAAGCGCGCACGTACTCGCGCCGCTCGACACCAAGGAAGACGTCTTTGAACTGATTCATACCCGCGTTAGTGAACAACAGCGTGGGATCGTTAGCGGGCAAAAGGGGACTGGAGCGCACGCGGGTATGACCGTGGCGCTCGAAGTATTGCAAAAACTTTTCGCGAATTTCGTTACCCTTCATGATCGAATGAAGTTTAGCATGCGTGACTGAGGCAGGCGAATTTGAAGGTGACCGGCAGGAAAAATTCTTTGCGCCTTAGGTGTTTCCTCTACGCCTTTGCGAGAACCAACCTACGCGACAAGCATTTCACGCAAAGGCGCAAATGAAAAGACTGAAGGCGCAGAGACTAATCTGGATGATGTGCCTTTTTATTGCCATGACCGCGGGCGCAATTGGCATGGGTTACGCCCTCCCTGAGGGTCGGACTACTGCCCCGGGTCGTCGATGTCTTCCTTCGACAAGGCACGAACTTTTTCGCTGACCAGTTCAAAAGCAAAACCCTGGCGCAGTAAATGATCGAAAAGCTTCTTCGCTTCGGCGCGGGTTTGCGGCCGGCCGCGCAGTCGAATGCGTTTCGCGAGTGCGCTGTCAATCAACTCCGCTTCCGGCTTTTCCGCAAACACTGAATCGAGGGCGGCGTCGACCGTGGTCTTATCGATCTGCTTCATCCGGAGATCGCGTTCCAGTCTTTGCCTCCCGATCGGTCTCTGCTGCACGCGCAATTGAGCGTAACTGTGCGCATAGCGCGCGTCGTCAAGATAACCATATTCACACAAACGCTCGATGCACTCTTCAACAATCGTCTGTGTAGCGCCGCGCCCTTCGAGCAAACGCTCTCTGAGCTCCTTGACTGAACGTTGTCTCGCCGCGAGCAACTTGCCCGCCCGCTGAAACACACGCTCGCGGGCGCGTGCGGGATCGAGCGGTTCTTTATCCTCTTCCTTTGAGTGTGGTCTTCTCGTTCTCGTCTCCGTGTACCTCTGCGTCCTCTGTGATGATAGATTTAACCATAGAGGACAGGGAGGATCACAGAGAATAGAATGGCTGGCATGGATGGCGTTCTGATAATCGATAAGCCCGCGGGGATGACTTCGCATGACGTGGTGGCTTGGGTCCGCAAGATTACCGGTCACCGCCGCGTCGGGCACACGGGCACGCTCGATCCATTTGCCACGGGAGTGTTGGTAGTGTTAGTCGGCCGGGCGACGCGACTGGCGCAGTTCTTGAGCGGGGCCGAGAAGGAATACGAAGCGGTGATTCGTCTGGGTTATGCGACTGATACGGGTGATGTGACAGGCACGCGCGTACCAGGTTTCACCCCAGAGACACAGAGAAGCACAGAGATTCACAGAGAAGAAATCGAAAGTGCGATGGCTTCGCTGCGCGGCGAGATCGAGCAGACGCCGCCAATGTTCTCGGCCAAGAAAGTCGCTGGCCGAAAGCTCTACGAACTTGCCCGGCGCGGCGAGGTGATTGAGCGGCAACCCGTGCGTGTCAAGATCAGCGAATTCGCAGCTAACGCCGAGGGCGATGCATACCTCACTGACAATGAAGACGGCACTCGGGACTTACGAGTGCGGGTTGTCTGCTCTGCCGGCACTTATATCCGCACGCTGGCCGAAGACTTTGGAAAGAAACTCGGCATGGGCGCGCACGTTGCAGCACTGCGAAGGACACACGCTGGGCAATCCAGGATTGGTGATGCGATCACGCTCGATCGTCTAAATGAAGTGGCCAAGTCAGGATCGGTTGCGGAAGTTCTGATCTCGCCTAACGCAGCGCTTTCGTCTCTTCCGGCATTGCAATTGGACGCGGACGCCGCGCGACGGGTCAGCCAGGGCATCGACTTGCAGATGATTGCAGCGGATGCGTGGCAATGGTCGAACGCTCAGCAGGTGCGTCTGTGCAATGGCGCGGGAAAGTTAATAGCAGTGGGGATCTGCGACACCGAGCAGATGAGTATTCATCCACAGGTGGTGATCGTGACTGCATGATCGACGATAACGCAGTCTGTTTCTCTAGCTGTGGTTCGGGCGAGTCTATCTGCCTGCGCTCCGATAGGAGCGAGATGTTTATAGCCCTAGTAGATCTGAATGAGCTTTGCTTCGCGAATGACTCGAGAGCTATAAACATTTGGCCTCCCAGGGGGCCATAGCGGGCAGAGACTTCCGCGCAAACTACTACCCGCGGATACATCTACATCTTTGATCTGCGAAAGGTACTTGTTAAGATTCCACCGTTATGAAGAAACGTTATCTGCTGGCCGGAGTTTCCGGTGTCATTGCGGGAGCGGTGGCCGCAAAGCTTCTGACTCGCCCACGGGACGTCAGTTGGCCCGACAGTATTAATTTGATCTATCACCCTGAGTATTCCTGGTTCACTACCATTGGCGGAGTCCGCATTCACTATCAGGAAGCCGGCGACGAGGACGCTCCGCCCATGATTTTAATCCACGGCTTTATTTCTTCGAACCTCGTCTGGAATGAAGTCTTCCTGCCGCTGGCGAAGAGCGGCTTTCGCGTCATCGCGCCGGACCTGCCCGGATACGGTTATTCTGATAAGCCGGCAGACGGGCGTTACACGATTGATTCCCAGGCAGATGCGGTCTTCGGTTTAATGGATCGACTGGGGATCAAACAGGCCACGATTGTCGGAGCTTCGTATGGCGGCGCCGTGGCGGCGACGATGGCGCTGGACTATCCCGATCACGTCGCGAATCTCGTGCTGGTGGGTGCGGTGACCAACGACGAGCCAAAAAAGAAACTCCTGCTCAGGCTGGCAGGTGTACCGCTGATCGGTGATATTGCCACACCGCTTTTCCTCGGCTCCCACTGGATTCTGCGCAAACGAACCGAGGACGTTTACCGGCGCTTGGGATACCCGCTCGACGAACGCAAACTCGCGGCGCGTCATCACCTGCTCGAGACCGCGAATACTCATCGCGCCATGATTCGCACTGTCCGCCGTTGGAGCGCCGATCGAATCTCTCGCGAAGCGAGTCTGATTCGCCAACCGACACTGTTGGTGTGGGGCGAGGAAGATACGCACATTCCCATAAGCGAAGCTTTCAGACTGAGTGACGCAATTCCCAATTCACGTCTGATCATCTTTCGCCGCTGCGGGCACCTGCCGCCGACTGAGTACCCCGAAAAATTCGTCGAGGCGGTTGCAAGCTTTTGTAAGACCGAAAAAGTTCGTGCAGAACGGCCGCGAGCCCTCGAGGATCGAGCAATTGAGGACATCGCATAAGCCGGGTGTGTTATGAATTCTTGGCGCCTTTCAACCCTCTTTCACAGCTTGGTGGTGCTGTCCTGCGTTTTGGCCGGACTTGAGAACGCGGCGGCCAAACCATCGTTTGCCATTAAGCCCGCGCCTCTCTGGATCAAAGCCGTCGAAGTCAATACAAAACACGGATCCAGCGATCGACCATCGTCGATACTGCTCAACGATCAGGAAATAAGACTGTCAGCCGGGAATGTCGAGAGGTTTTATCGTCATACCGAGCGCGTAGAAAAAGCCGCCGGCCTCGAAACAGTGTCGAAACTTCAGTTTGATTTCGAACCTTCTTACCAGTTTTTGGTTATTCACTTCATCAAGATCATCCGCGGCGATCAAACAATCGAAGCTCTACGACCGGCCGAAATCAAAGTTATTCAAAAAGAAGACCAGCTCGACGAGCAACTTTATAACGGCACGATGGAGGCGGTGGCCTTTCTAAACGACGTGAGGATCGGAGACATTGTTGATTATGCGTATAGCGTGACTGGTGACAACCCCGTTTTCGGCGGGCGCTTTTCTGAGCGCTTTTATCTCGCCGATAGCCAACCGATGAACGCTGTCAGCGTCAGGGTTTTGGCGCCAAATGATCGCCCTCTGCACTTCGTTGACTCGGGTACGAAGATCCAGCCGAAAGTTACCGCGCTTGGCAATCAGACAGAATATCTCTGGGAAGATTCAGAGGTTCCCGCCGTCGATGTCGAAGACTCAACCCCGATCTGGTTCACGCAATTACCATGGGTCGCAGTTAGTGAATTTCAGGATTGGCCTGCAGTAGTAGGATGGGCGCTACCCTTATTTCAAACGAACGAGCCGCTGCCGGCGGAACTCAAAGCCCATAGCGACGCATGGACGACTAAGTTGGCGCGTCCGGAGCAACGAATGGTGGCGGCACTGAGATTTGTGCAACAGGAGGTTCGTTACCTGGGGATTGAGCTTGGTCCCTACTCACATCAACCAAATCCGCCATCCCGAACCTTGGCCCGCCGATTCGGCGATTGCAAAGACAAATCACTGTTATTGTCGGCGATCTTGAACTACATGCATATCGATTGCGCGATCGCGCTCACTAATTCTGAGGCACGACGTTCAGTCGACGACTGGCAACCTTCGCCGCAAGCCTTTGATCACGTGATTGTCCAGGCCAAAGTGGGCGGGAAGACTTACTGGCTGGACGCGACTGACGATTCACAGAGGGGCGATTTTGAGCATTATTATGACCCTCCCTATGAGCGTGCGCTGGTCTTGCGCAAGGATACTCAGGGATTGGAAACGATTCCGTTCCCTAAAGTCGACTCGCCTACAACCCTGGTTCGAGAGCACTATGCGATCAAAAGTTACGGGGATCCGATCTTGTTCACGGTCACCTCGTCCTATCGCGGCGCGGAGGCGGATTACCAACGCCAGAGATGGTCACGCCATTCGGCCGCAGAGATGGGCAAACTCTTTCTTAATTATTATGCGCAAGATATTCCTTCCATCAAGTCCGTTGGCCCACCTCAAATCCAGGATGATGCGGATCTAGACACGATCGTGGTCACGGAGAAATACGTCATCGACTCGTTGTGGAAAGATCAGAATCATTATTTTCGCGGCGACCTCGTTTATGGGGAACTCCCTGTGCCGAGCATATCAAAGCGTTCAATGCCCCTGGCGATTTCGCATCCGACTTTTATGAAACAGATCATCGAGATCGAATTGCCATCGGCGTCCGATTTCAGTGAGCACTCGGAAGTGGTCTCGGATGACGCATTTCGGTTTGAGTACAGCTCTGCGCCATCAGTGGGCGCAGTTACTTTGACTTATACGCTTCAGACATTTCGCGATAACGTGCCCACCGGAAAAGTAGCCGGCTATCTCGCCAAAGTAGACCGGATTCGTAATTCGACCAACCTACTGCTTCCACGAAGCTCTCAGGGCCTCATTGTCCGCACCAACTCAGGAGTTTCGCGCGCCAAGGGACTAGAGGTTCTGATCCTCATAATTACCGCGGCCGTGATATTGATCGTTTTCGGGTTCGTCAAAGTGCGTCGGAGACATGAAGAGGCTGAGCGCCTTTCAGGCCTCAGACCGTCTGTGGGGGGCGCGCCCGCGACAGCCGTCCGCTGTAAAGCGGCTTCGGATATTGAGACTTTTACCAGAAGTTTCAAGTGCGGTTGTGGCGGCTATCCTTTCAAACCGGAAGCCCTCCTGAATCAGGAAACCCTGGTTTATGACGGTGAGCGTCTGTCGACCTTCAAGCTGAAATGTCATACCTGCGGACGCGCCACTGACTTATATTTTGTAAAGCCCGTCACTGGTGAAACACCGGGTCAGTCCCTCGATCCTGCGTAAATGATCGGGGGTCTCCCGAACGTTCGGTCAACCTCATTTTCGATCTTCTGCTTCCTCAGTCTCCCTCTGGGAAAGGGTTGGGGTGAGGGTGCGAAGCTTAGGTGATAAATGCTATCTCAGTTGTCGTGTTTGTTCAGGACAACACTAACCAAAGTAGGTGCTTGCTCAGGCCCTCTTCCCCGGCCCTTCTCCCAGAGGGAGAAGGGAGATAAGACGAAGCTCAAGTCACATCTTCAGCGCCTTGCCGACCGAAGGATCCCGGCGCACGCGCCAGATCTTTGAATCCAGATAATAGTGAATGAAGGCGACACCCCAAAGGACTGCGACTCCTAATTGAATCGGTATGGGAAGCTGTGCGGTCGGGTCGCCGTGTGATGCTTTCAAGCCGAAGTAGCCGAGCACCTGCCGTGGACCCTGGTAGAGCAGGCCGAAGAGAATTCCGAATGCGATGTAGTAGAGCAAGCGATGGCTGATGAGCGCCGCGGGGCCGTATTTTTTCTTAAGATTTTCTTGTGCAACTGAGCCCTCCCTCACGTTCGGGCTACTATCCGACGCAGTCGTTCGGGCTTCGCTCTCAGTGCGGACAGGATGTCCGCGCTCCTTATACTTCTGATTATGAAACCAGATCAGGCGGTGGTATTGCAGGTTGTGATAGATCGTTAAGATCGCCACCAGCGCGATTGGCTTATTGGGCATCGGCGTCAGCAGAGCGATCCAGTGCATGGGGATCGCCGCTGCCAGCAGCAGATACTTCGGCAGATTCAGAGACTCACGCAACCAGGCGCGTTGGACCTGACGAATAAGCCAGAACCCGCCGACAGCGATCGTTCCCGCCAGCAGGAGCATCGTCACCGTCTTCACCTCACTGCGAAGCAGTGGCGGCACGCGGGCCATCGCACTCGGATCGCCGGCAATGAAGGCCACGAACGGATAGTTGAAAGCAAACAGCAACAACCAACGATCGAGCGCGTTATCCAACGGGGCCAGGTCGTTGTTCTTTTTCTTGTAGAGCACCATGAATCCATAGTGCTGTTTGACGAGGTGGTAATAGGCCCAAAGCGCGGCCAGAAAAAAGAAAGTAAAGCCCATGCCCAGCAGGACCATCAACGGACCAACTACAAAGAACAGAAGCGAGCCGAGCATGAGACCTCGGCGCGTCTTCCACTCTGAAGCGTCGAAATAAGTGCGAGACAGTGTGCCAAAGACATGCGGCGCGTCAATCAGAATCGCCCAGCCAATTACCATCGGAATCAGTGGAAGAATTCCGCTGACGTAGAGAATCAGCAGCGCATAGCTCGATGCCACGGAGCCAACAAACCAGATTAAGTCTTCGCGCGCGTTGATGATCCAGCGCAGAGAGATTGCGCGGGGCCGGGCTTGGTCGGCTATGATTTCAGTTGCAGCTGACATGTGTCTCATTAGCACCTGCTTGGTGCTTGGTACTCAAACGCGAAGCGGTTGCTCCCTCCAGCCCAGGGTTGCCGCTTCGGCTACCCTGGGAAAAAGAGAAAGATTGATCCTACAACCGCAACGCGGTTGCGCTGCCGTTCGAATTATGCTGACTCCCATGACGCAACCGCGTTGCGTTTGATAATCATTCTCAACTCCTCCCAAGGTAGCCGCGGCGGCAACCTTGGGCTGGAGCACGCGACCGCGTTGCGGTCGAAGACCACAGTCATTCCTTTGAAGCAACCTCGCTAGATCTCCCGCAAATCCCTTCCCGTCATCTCAACTGGTTTCTCAATCCCCATCAAACCAAGCATCGTCGGCGCCACATCTTCCAAGGCTCCACCTTCGCGCAATCGTACTCCAATTGAATCCTCGCCGATTAGATGAAACGGCACCGGATTGGATGTGTGCGCCGTGTGCGGTTGTCCAGTCTGCAAATCCAACATCTGCTCGGCGTTGCCGTGATCGGCGGTGATTAAGGTCGTGCCGCGCGCGGTGCGCATGGCTTTGGTAATCCAGCCCAGACAAGTATCGACGTACTGGCAAGCCTCGATCGTTTTCGGGAGCATGCCCGTGTGGCCCACCATGTCCGGGTTGGCAAAGTTCACGATGAAGACGTCTGTCTCGTCTTCTTCAATGGCGCGCAAAAGTTTGTCGGTGATCTTGAAGGCGGACATCTCCGGTATCAGATCATAAGTGGCAGCCCTCGGTGAGGGGATGAGCAGACGTTTCTCGAAGGGGAACTCCTGTTCGACACCGCCATTGAAAAAGTATGTGACGTGTGCGTACTTCTCTGTTTCCGCCAGGCGATAGTTGCGCACTCCGAGGCCCGCGAAGACTTCGGCCAGCACATTGACTGGGTGCGCGGGTGGAAAAGAAACCGGCAGGGGATAGTTCTTGTCGTACACGGCGAAGCAAACGAAATGCAGGTGCGGCCGGTTCGGCGTTGCGAAGGCATCGAAGCCAGGAACCGCCAGCGCAGCTGTGATTTCCCGCGCTCGATCGGCGCGAAAGTTAAAGAAGATCACTGAATCGCCATCCTGAATCGTGGCTACCGGATCGCCGTTGGCCCGAGTGACTACGATAGGCTCGATGAACTCGTCCGTCACATCGCGTTCATACGATTGTCTGATCGCCGCCAGGGGATCGCTGGCGCGTTGGCCCTCACCATGCACCATGAGTTTGTACGCGCGCTCAATCCGCTCCCAGTGCTTGTCGCGATCCATGGCGTAATAACGGCCGACGACAGTCGCAATCTCGCCCACACCGATCTCCCTGCACTTGTCCTGCAGAGCTGTTACGTATTTCTCTGCCGAGGACGGCGGCGTGTCACGGCCATCCAGAAAGCAGTGCACAAAGACCCGTTTCGCCTCACGATCCTTTGCCAAACGCAGCAGAGCGTAGGCGTGCTCTTGTGAAGAGTGGACCAGGCCATCTGAGACCAAGCCCATAATATGCAGAGCGCGATCGTGCTTTACCGCGCTGTCGATCGTGGCGTTGAGCGCCAGATTGTGAAAGAACTCACCGCTCTTGATCGAGTGATTGATTCGCTCGATGTCGGTGAGCACGATGCGGCCCGCGCCCATTGAGAGGTGGCCGACGTTCGAATTTCCCATCACGCCTTTGGGCAGTCCCACGCACTCGCCTGACGCTTCAATCAATGTGTGCGGATATTTTTCCAGCAGCTCATTGTAGTAAGGCATTTGGGCCAGGGCGATGGCATTCCCTTCGCGCTCGGCACGATAACCAAAGCCATCAAGAATGATGAGCGCGAGTGGGTGTCGTTTATTATTCACTCTTCTGAACCGGGCATTATGATTCTGTTTTGTACTTTGTCCTAGACCGGCCATCATGAGCTTAATGAAGCGACTTTTTTAAACGCAAAGGGCGCTGAGGCATTCGCAAAGGTAACGCAAAGGAAAGACTTTCGCTGCGTTCCTTTGCGAATAACTTTGCGTCCTTTGCGTTAGAATACTATTGAAAATGGCCCATCCTAAGTTGTGACACAAATTCTCAACGCCGGGCTGAAGTCATGGCGACGCTACGCGTCGAAAGAACTTGTTCGGACCTTCCCCAAGTTTGTGCCGTTACTTCCGCCAATAATCCGGACTCTCTTTCATGTTCGGATCGGGGCGCTCCATCCAACGCTCGGGCCGGTGCAGCTTGCTAAAGCCAAACGGTTCATAGACACCATGCGCGTCCTTCGTCGATAAAACCCAGCGCCGGAATCCCTTTAGCTCGGGATGCGCCAGCATCACCTCCATCAGCCACTTTGAAAGTCCGCGGCCGCGATGCTCCGGCAGCACGAACACGTCGGCGATCCAGGCAAACGTCGCATAGTCTGTGACCACCCGGGCGAATCCTGCCTGCTCGTTTCCCTGATAGATGCCAAAGGGCATCGAGTTCTCGATCGAACGCTCGACTACTTCCCGACTCCGCCCCGTCGCCCAGTAAGTATTATTTGAAAGAAAGTCGTGAATCAGATCGAGATTTAGCCGCGAGCGATCGGTACTGATCGAGTAATCGCCTCTTTCCCAGGAATCGGTCATCAAAAAGTAGTTGATCTCTTCGCCCTCTCTCTCTGGGAGAGGGTTGGGAAAGGGTCTGCTCCGCACCACGCTTCGCGCCCTCCCCTGGCCCCTCCCAGAGGGAGGGGAACAGAATTATGGACTGATTAATTCACGCCGGGATCTCGCGCCGCAAATAGAAAAGCAAATCAGTAGACGGCGGCGTCAACCCCATTTGACGGATCATTCCGACCACCTGGCCGCGGTGCATAGTTGCGTGATTTGCGACGTGGTGCATTTGATCGACGAGCCGCATGGAGTTCGGATCCCCGCTGAGAAGTTTGAAAGCCAGTTCAGACGTCAGCCGCGTCTCATCCAGTTCCGAGATGAAACGTGTGCGTCGATCGACGACGTCACGCCAACGCTCGTTCAAGGTCTTCAAATCGGGACAGGCTTCATTTGTCCAAAGCGACCAGGCTTCTTTCTTTGGCGGCGAATTACCATGCCAACGCTCCAGCCAAATCCACTCTGCTCCGGCCATATGCGTGAGCGTGCCGATGATCGAGGCATGACTAATATTGAAGTCACGCCGCAGATTTTCTTCGGACAACTCGGCGGCGGCGTTAAGCGCCAGACCATTGGCCCACTCGGTGTAGTCAAACAAATTTCGAACGTCTGGCAGATTCATCGTCGGTCACTCTCCACCTGGTTAAAGACTAAGACGATCCACGAAATCACACGAACGATCACGAACAAGATATCGCGCTCAGGCCTTGTCGTGTGATTTCGTGTATCACTCCGGCGGTTCCTGGCAAGTGCACCATTGGTTTTCAGATTTTCGTCTTAAGAAAAGCCGACCGGCCAGGATAGACGGCCGCATCGCCCAGCTCTTCTTCAATGCGCAGCAGTTGATTATATTTCGCGATCCGATCTGATCGCGAAAGCGAGCCGGTCTTGATCTGGCCGGCATTAGTGGCTACTGCCAGGTCGGCGATAAAAGCGTCTTCGGTTTCGCCGGAGCGATGTGAAATGACAGCCGTGCGCCGATGTGACTTGGCCACCTCAATACATTCCAGCGTTTCGCTCAGAGTGCCAATCTGGTTGACCTTGATCAGAATCGAATTTGCGACCCCCAGCTCAATTCCTTTCTGGAGAAACTTCGTGTTGGTGACAAAGAGATCATCGCCGACCAGCTGCACGCGTTGACCGATCACATCGGTTAAACTCTTCCAGCCGTCCCAATCGTTCTCGGCCATGCCATCTTCGATCGAAATGATCGGATACTTGCCGACCCATTCCTGCCAGAAGGAAACCATCTGATCGCTCGTCAGTCTGCGCCCGTCGGATTTCTTGAAGACGTAGCGGTTGCCATCGAGAAACTCGCTGGCCGCCGGATCGAGCGCCAGCAAGACCTCCTCACCGGCCCGATAGCCCGCCTGCGCGATCGCTTCCAGAATGGTTTCAATCGCTTCTTCGTTTGATTTCAGATTGGGGGCAAAACCACCTTCGTCGCCGACGCTGGTCGCATAACCTTTTTTCTTCAGGACTGATTTCAGCGTGTGAAAGATCTCTGCGCCCATGCGCAACGCTTCGCTGAACTTCGCGGCGCCGACCGGCACGATCATAAACTCCTGAAAGTCGACGTTGTTGTCCGCGTGAGCGCCGCCGTTGATGATGTTCATCATCGGCACCGGCAATGTATTCGCAGTGGAGCCTCCGAGATAACGATACAACGGCTGTTTTTGATCATTCGCGGCGGCCCGGGCGTTGGCCATTGAAACAGCCAGCAGAGCATTCGCGCCAAGTTTCGATTTGTTCGGCGTCCCATCGAGCTCAATTAGCACCCGATCTACTTCAGCCTGGTTGGGCGCGTTAATTCCTCTTAGCTTAGGCGCGATCACTTCATTAACATTTCGGACGGCCTGCAAAACACCTTTGCCGCCGTAACGCTTTGGATCTTCGTCGCGCAATTCGACAGCTTCGTGCTCGCCTGTCGATGCGCCGGAAGGCACGGCGGCGCGCCCCATGACCCCGCTAACCAACGTTACGTCGGCTTCAATCGTCGGATTGCCGCGCGAGTCAAGAATTTCGCGCGCATGAATGTGATCGATTTGGCTCATCTATACCTCAACAGATTCAAGAAAAGGGGCTGAGACCACTTTAACTGGGAGACTCTATCACCCAAAAAGTCGAGATGTGAAATGGTTTTTCTAGATTGGCGGTGACGCCCCGCGGCTGGTGTGCCAAAGCGCGAGAACTTCTATTCTCGGCGGTGACGCGCCAACCCGATAGTACAGGTGATAACGTACGCGAGCTAATCGGACGCGTCGAACTCCGGTAAGTCTGACATTCTGAGCGCGTGCGCCAATGGCAGGCTACGAGGCAACAAGCTGAAGCGCTCGCCCCAGCTCTTCGATAAAAGCATCGGGCGCCTTCGGCCGATTAGACTTCCACCACTTCTCTGCTTCTATGATCGCGCGCGCCGCGCTAATAACAATGCGAACGGGGAGTTGACCACTCAAGCGTTATTAATCTGTCCAAGTACGTCGGAGGCGTTTATGACTTCGCCGCGTTCTGCTTCGGCGATTGTTGCAAGAATCGCCGCCTCATCGGAAGAATTAAGTTCGAAGACCTCGCCATCTTCAGCCGCGAGGATGGTCACTGTTTGCGCCTTCAGGTAAACTGCCCGGTTCAACCTCGATCGCACTACCGTTTACCTTTCCCGTTGTGACTAGCATGTCGTAAGCTTAGCACGCCAGTTTCGAAACCGCATATTCTTGAACTTCGAACGATAATGCCGTCCTCCGATAATAAACACGAACCACTAGTCGAATTCCGCGAAGTTAGTTTCGGGGTGAACGGCGGCCGGCCGATCATCGACCATCTCAGCCTGCATGTTGAGCAGGGCGAAACCCTGGTATTGCTGGGAGAGTCAGGTTGTGGGAAGACGACAACGCTCAGGCTGGTGAATCGCCTGCTGACACCTACGGCGGGTATGGTCCTGGTAGAAGGAAAAGCAACGACTGAATGGGATGTGATCCGTCTGCGCCGCCGCACTGGTTATGTAATTCAGGAAGCCGGACTGTTTCCTCATTTCACCGTCAAGCAGAACGTTGCGCTGGTGCCGCACCTGGAAGATTGGGATGAATCACGAGTGGATCAGCGGGTGGGCGAATTACTTTCTCTGGTTGGTTTGGAGACGAAAAGATTCGCGGACCGTTACCCGCGCGAACTTTCGGGCGGGCAACGTCAGCGCGTCGGCGTGGCCCGTGCGCTGGCTGCCGATCCTCCTTTGCTGTTGATGGATGAACCGTTCGGCGCGCTCGATCCGCTGACGCGGTCTTCGCTTCAGAAAGAGTTTGCGGAATTAAAGTCGAGTCTCGGCAAAACGGTGATCTTCGTGACGCACGACGTGCGCGAAGCATTAATGCTCGGGTCGCGGATTGCGCTGATGGACGCGGGGCGGATTGTCTTGCTGGAGACGCCGGAAGGGTTTGTCAGTTCGAAGAATGAGCTGGCGCAGTCATATTTGGAAACGTTGAAGAATGATTTTGTTATCGCTCCGTAGATACAAGGGGCGAGATGTCGCTCTTGCGGAGCGAAAGACTTACGAGGGGCAATCTGAATCTATAAATATTTCGTCCCTAACGGGACTTAGAAGATCGCGAAGTCAATCGCCCTGATGCTCGAATTTCTCAAAGCCAACTGGTCCGACATTCTCGCGCACATCGCGCAGCACCTTTGGCTGGTGACGATCTCGATTGTCATTGCGGTTGCTATTGGCTTGCCCTTGGGAATTTTGATTACGCGCCGCCAGCGCCTGCGTGGGCCGGTGTTGGGGACCGCCAACGTAATGCAGACGATTCCCAGTCTGGCTCTGTTCGGTTTTCTCATTCCATTGCCGTTTATCGGCGGCATCGGACCGCGGACGGCCATCGTCGCGCTGGTCTTTTACGCCCTGCTCCCGATCATTCGCAACACCGTAACGGGAATTCTGGGTGTCGATCGCAACGTGCGCGAAGCGGCCGTGGCGATGGGAATGACCGACCGCCAGGTCCTTTTGCAGGTCGAGCTGCCGCTGGCGATGAGTGTGATCCTCACCGGCGTGCGCGTCGCGGTCGTGATCACTATTGGTGTGGCGATCATCGCTGCCGAAGTGGGCGCGGGAGGACTGGGCGAATACATCTTCCGCGGCCTGAGACTGGACGATAATCGGCTTCTCCTGGCGGGCTCTGTTCCCTCCGCGTTGATGGCCCTGATTGCTGACTTTGGTTTTGGAGTGATCGAAAAACATTTCGATCCGATGGCCCGGCAAGGAGGGCGGAAGTCTTTGCGAATACTGGCCGGCGTCGTGCTGCTGATCGCGATTTCGTTAATGGGCCTGGCAACCTGGCGCGGCATGAGGGCCCGATCAAGGTCGGCTTCAAATCAAAGCCAGATAACCGTCGGTTCGAAAGACTTCACTGAGTCAGAGTTACTCGCCGAAGTGTTGGCACAGATGTTGGAAAGCAAAAACATCACAGTCGATCGTCAATTCGATCTCGGTGGTAACCTGTGCCACAGCTCTTTGGTTGCCGGCAAGCTCGATCTCTATCCGGAATACTCGGGAACTTCTTACACCGAGATTCTGCATCACCCTCCGATTAGTGATCCGCGGATAGTCTACGATCAGGTCAAGCGTGAATACGCCGCCACCTTCAACGTCGACGTAAGTGCGCCGCTGGGTTTTGAGAATACGTTTGCAATCCTGGTTCGCGGCGCCGATGCTCGCCGCCTGAAATTGAAAACAATCTCAGATGCCGCCAGGTATGCGCCGCAATGGCGCGCAGGTTTTGGTCACGACTTCGTTTCGCGCGCCGACGGTTATCCCGGATTCTCGCGTACATATGGTTTGCGCTTTGCCGAGCCGCCACGCGAAATGGCTTTGGATCTGACTTATACTGCTCTGGCTTCGAATAAAGTCGACATGATCGCCGGCAACTCGACTGACGGCCGCATAGCCGCGTTGGATCTCGTGCAACTCGAAGATGATCGCCGTTACTTTCCACCTTACGAGGCAGTCCTTCTCACTCGGCAAGATGCTTTGACGCGGGTGCCGGCATTAGCGGAAGCCGTGCGAAAACTTGCCGGGGCGATCTCGACGGACGAGATGCGAAAGCTCAACTACGAGGTTGATGGTCTGAAGCGCGACAAGAAAATTGTTGTGCATGAATGGCTGGTAAAGAAAGGATTAGTTTAGAGTTCGACCTACAGCTTGTCCTGTGGGATCGCACGCTCAAGCTTGAACTAAACTGGACTCATGCGAATTCTGGTTACAGGCGGCGCCGGTTACATCGGCAGTGTGGTCACCGAAGAACTCATAAATGACGGCCACGAGGCGGTTGTCTTCGATAGTCTTTACAAAGGTCATCGCGGGGCGGTCGATCCGCGCGCAAAATTTGTGCAGGCCGATCTAAATGAAACAGAGGCTTTGCGCGAGGCCTTGAAGCAGAACCATATTGACGCCGTTGTTCACATGGCGGCTGATTCTCTGGTCGGTGAATCGGTGGAGCAGCCGGCGAAGTACTATCGCAACAACCTGTTGGCCGGTTTGAACCTGCTGGATGTCATGCGCGATTGCGGCGTGCGCAAGTTGGTCTTCTCTTCAACGGCGGCGACCTATGGCGAGCCCGAAAAACAACCAATAACCGAAACCTATCCGGTGAACCCGACGAATCCCTACGGCGAAACGAAACTCGCTTTCGAGCGCGCGCTGAACTGGTATGAGGGCGCTTATGGCTTGCGGTACGCGAGCCTGCGTTATTTCAATGCCGCCGGCGCGACCGAACGCTGCGGCGAGTGGCACGATCCCGAAACACATCTGATCCCGCTGGTGCTACAGGCAGCGGCGGGCATGCGCGCCGGCGTCGCGATCTATGGCGAAGACTATCCGACGAAGGACGGCGCCTGCATCCGGGATTACATTCACGTCGTCGATCTGGCGCGGGCTCATATACTGGCGCTGGGAATCCTTGATGAACGCAGTGCCGTCTATAACGTTGGTTGCGGAGGCCAGGGCTACAGCGTGCAGGAAGTGATCGATACTGCGCGTGCAGTTACCGGCCGCGAGATCCGCGCAACGATAGCTGGGCGCCGGTCCGGCGATCCCGCGGTGCTAATAGCCAGTTCAGAGAAAATCAGGAGTGAACTGGGCTGGCAACCGAAGTTTCAGGACTTACGACTCATAATTCAAAGTGCCTGGCGGTGGTTGCTTGCCCATCCGCGGGGTTATGAAGAATAGATCTGCCCAGCCGGCAAGACGATCCACGAAACCACACGAATCAGCACTTACTACACACGAATCAGCACTTACTATTTGCGCGGTTTCGTGTGAATTAGCGGATCGTCTTTCTTCGAGGGTAAAAAGCCTGACTCAATGTCGCCTGAAAAACGCGCTTTTGACGCCCTCCGATTGAATGGCGATCTGTACGAATTTTTGTATCCGCCCGGCAAGAGAATCCATCTTTCAGTCTTAAGTTAATAGATCGTCCATCGCACGCGTCTTGTTGAGGGAACTTCCCGCGCAGTTTTTCGTCTAAGCTGCAAACTTTTGTCGCCGGCTCGTCGTACTGAAGTCTGACCGCGAAAAAGCATGCGTTATCTCTTTTCATTCTATGCCGACGCCGCCAAGATCGCGCTCCAGTCAATCCTGGCTCACAAACTGCGCGCCTTCCTGACTTTGATTGGCATCATTATCGGCGTGGCTGCCGTGGTGGTGGTGGGCGCGTCGGTGAGCGGGCTCAATACTTATGTCACCGATAAGGTCGCCAAATTGCTGGGCGCAAACCATTTCATGATCGCGCGGATCGCCTCGTCAAAACATCTTTCCGACGACGATTTTGAGCGCATGAATCGTCGGAATAAGCGGCTGAATTGGGATGATTATGAGTGGGTGAAAGAGCACTGTGCAGGGTGCTCTGAAGTCGGCGCGGAGGTCGGCAGTCAGGTGGATTTAAAGCAGGACGGGATCGAGTTTCCCGGCGCGATCGTTTTCGGTGTCACGTCGAACATGGCTGACATTGAAGACAAGGTAATGGTCGAAGGCCGCTTTATTGCGAACGACGAGGTGGCGCGTTCGGCGCTGGTTTGTGTGCTCGGCGGCGACATCAAAGACAAGTATTTTCCTAATAGCGATGCCATCGGACAGACGCTGAAGGTCCGCGGTTTACCCATGCGCGTCGTCGGCGTGGAAGAAAAGCGCGGCGCATTTTTTGGCGATTCGCTCGACCGGCACATCTACATTCCGGCCACAACGCATTTGCAGATCTTTGGCCGCAACGGTTTGCAGATCCGCGGCAAGGCGCCGACGCGCGAAAACTTTCAACCTACGATCGAAGACGCGCGCGTCACGATGCGGAACAAACATCGCCTGAAGGGCGGCGAAGAAGATGATTTTGGTTTGGTCAACGTCGAGGAGCTCAACAACCAGATCGATCAGTTCACTGCGAGTATAGCCGCCGTAGTCGTTCCGATCACCTTAATCACTTTGATCGTCGGCGGCATCGTCGTCATGAATATCATGCTGGTAAGCGTGACCGAACGAACCTTCGAAATCGGGCTGCGCAAGGCTGTGGGCGCCACCCGCAAGCAGATCCTGATGCAGTTTCTGATCGAGTCGGGCATGCTCTGCGCGTTCGGTGGTGTGCTGGGATTATTAGCAGCGTGGGGAGTTGTGACATTGATCACTGCCCTGGCCGGAATCACGATGACAATTACGATCGGCTACATTCTTTTGGCGATTATCGTCTCGAGCGTCATCGGTATGATCGCCGGGATCTATCCGGCCTTCAAAGCGGCGCGACTGGACCCGATCATCGCGTTGACCAAGACGACATGACGACTTTCTCCCTCTCCATTTGGGAGAGGGTCGGGGAGAGGGCCTGGGTGTGATGACGTCCTAATCCCTCTCCCCAGCCCTCTCCCAAAGGGAGAGGGAGCACAAAGACAACTACAAATGAAAATCAAAATCCCGAAAATCCTGATCAGCGAGACTCTTTCGATGGCGCTCGATAACGTGCGGTCGAACAAGTTTCGCAGTTTTCTCACCGTGCTGGGGATCGTTATCGGTGTCACGGCGGCGATTGTGGTGGCCTCGATCCTCACCGGCATGCGCCAAAGCATTATCGCGATCATCGAAGAATACGGCACGAACAACATCTATGCTTTTCACCTGACTACCGGGCCGCGCGTAAGTTCCGATCGCGCCGAGCGTCTGCGCAAACCGCTCACCACCGCTGATGCAGACGCCATCAAAGCCCAGGCGACGGCCGTTGACGATTTGGCCATAGTCGCGCCCAACGTGGGCTACAGTGGCGGACCATTCGATGACAATATTAGTTATCAGGGCCGCAACTATCGCTGGGGTAATACGTCCGGGGTAACGCCAAACTACTCGGACATTTCAAACATTACGATCAGAGAAGGACGCTTTATCACCGAAGCCGATAACGAACAGCGTCGCAATGTGGTGGTCATTGGAGTCAATGCCGCGGACGCGCTCTTTCCGGGACAGCTGGGCAACATCGCGGGCACCGAAGTGCGCATGGGCGGGTATAACTTCGAGATCATAGGTGTGCTCGAAAAACGAAAGGCCGCCTTCTTTGGGGAGAATGAAGAAGACAACGCGGTCATGATTCCGCTGCGCACCGCGCAAAAGGTGGCGCCGGCGCGGGGTTGGCTGCTGTTCATTCTGCGCGCGCGCCCGGGCGAGTTGAATGAAGCGCTGACCCAGGCCGAGGATGTCCTGCGTCGTCGTCGCAATGTGAAGTTTGAGGCTCCGGATGACTTTGATATCAAGACCGCCGATAACTTCGTCAAACAATTCGACAGTATCTTTGCCATGATTGGCCTGGTGGCGATCGCGATTTCGAGTCTGGGACTCCTGGTGGGCGGCATTGGCGTAATGAACATCATGCTGGTGAGTGTCACTGAGCGCACGGCCGAGATCGGAATTCGCAAAGCGCTCGGCGCTCGCCGCCGCGACATCACGAATCAGTTTCTCTTCGAAGCCATGACCTTGACGTTTCTCGGAGGGATGCTGGGTGTTGTGCTGGCCATAGGGATCAGCAAGCTGGTCATGCTCCTGTTTCCCAGCCTGCCGGCGTCCATTCCATTGTGGGCGGTGACGACCGGTGTCACAGTGAGCGTCGGAGTGGGATTGATCTTTGGCGTCTGGCCGGCGCGCAAAGCTGCGCGTCTGGATCCGATTGAGTGTTTGCGGTACGAATAAAAGTGCAGCGCGACAATCAAACGATCGTCGCGGCGCATAAGTGCAATCCCAGACTTTCCCCATTACTTCAAGACAAACTGCGCAGTGACTCCTTTCGTCAGCGGATTAAGGCAAAGCGGATCGCGCCCTTCACTGACTGCAGGCTATTCCCCGTATTGATAGGTCCGTCGCTGTACTTTGATTGCCGTCGCCGCTTCCAACCGCGGGGGCTGAACTGCCTGGCGCTCGAGATTGGGCCGTGGGTCTAATTCAGGTCAGAGTCAGTTCCGTTCGCCGGCTGCCTGGCAGTTGCAGCCTTCCTTTGCATTTCTTTCAGCGTCTCTGGAATGAACGCAGTGATGTGATGCGTGGCGGTGTCACCGTCGGCGAATGCCTGGTACAAAGTGAAGTCGGGCAGAGAGAGACACGACAAAGGAGATTGAAGGTTATAGCCAGTGTCGATACCGATCGCGCTGTGGGAGACATAAATCCCATGACGGCCGATGCGGCCGAGCCATGGCAAGAGCGGTGTCGGGGTATGACCAAAAACGCAGGGCTTGCCGAAATAGTTCTTGTAAAAATCCAGGTCGCGTGTCCAAAGGAGAGCGTTGGGCGAACTCTCGCGCGGATGTTTGCCATCCTCTAAACCAGCATGAACGTATAGCGCATGGTCGTCTTCATGATACAGCGGCAGTTGACGCAGGAAATCGATCTGATCAGCGGGAATCTTCATTGTGATGAGCTCACGAGCGCTGTCAAAGTCGGCCTCAGTCCGCAGACGTACAGGCGTCTCTGTGTACTGCCGGAAGGTTTGGTCGCTGCCGGTTGCCGTCGCCATCCAAATCAGGCTGGCCTGATCGATAAAATCCAGCAGCATCTGTTCGTGGTTACCGCGCAGGCAAATTACTTTCTCCGGATTTTCCTGACAGAGATTCAGCACGAGCTCGACACAGCCGGGAACATCCGGGCCGCGATCGATCAAATCGCCCAGAAAGACCAGCGTGTCCGTGAACGGATCGCGCGGCAGCATGTCGAGCAGACCGTGAAGCTGGGCGCAGCGGCCATGGATGTCGCCAATGACGAAGGTTTTCATAGGAGTAATTCCCTCTCCCTGTGGGAGAGGGTTAGGGAGAGGGTCTTAGCTGCCATCTCTCTTCTAAATTATTTCTACCCGTCCTTCTGCAAGAGGGCGTCGCAAGTGGGTAACTTATCAGGGTTAAGGGAGAGGGCCTGAGTGTCGCGTCTCGCTTATCATCTTTTCTCTGTCTCCAACAGGTTGGTGCTCGAGTGTTTCCGAGCTTCGCCCCTCGCCCCTAGCCCCTCTCCCAGGGGGAGAGGGGAATAAGAAGAGATTTCAAAACAGCTCGTGCTACAAGCCCTCTCCCCCGGCCCCTCTCCCAGTGGGAGAGGGGAGAACCTTAACAATTTCGTCGAGCACTTTCTCGGTGTCGTTGAGAATCCGCTCATTTCTGAATCGCAAGACGCGTAGCCCCTGCGCGATCGTGTACGAGTCGCGATTTTGGTCGTGATGCCACTGCTCATTTGGTTGATGCACCGGGCCGTCACACTCGATGACTAACTGAGCCTTGTGACAATAGAAGTCGGTGATATAATCCCCAAACTGATGTTGTCGCCTGAACTTGAATCCCAGTAACTGCCGATTTCGAACCAGTGCCCAGAGTAATGCTTCAGCAGATGTCTGTTTCTGTCGAAGTTCACGCACAAGTTCCTTCAAACCCGAGTACTGATATCCACCACGGAACTGTCTTGCCTTTCTCACTGTGTAGTTGCCTTTCGGTTGCCCAGCCGAGTCTAGACTCTCAACCTTGCAGCGCGATCACCCCTCTTCATCTACTGAAAGAGGCGTGACGAGAGAACCGACGATCCGCTGATACTCAGGATCGTTGCGCAATGAATCCCAATTCCGGTCGCGTTCAAACCATGGTTTATTTTCGTTTCCCAACTCGATCGCGCGGCGCAGCCACTGGAGCGCTTCATCGCGTTTGCCTTCCATAGCATAGGCAGACGCGAGCCAGTATGCCACGTCGTGATCCGTGTCCGCGGTCTTGATCACTTCGTCGGTGATTTGTTCGCGGGCTTCGTCGTGCCACCCGAGCGCGCTCAGGAAGGTCGCATAGATGGGCCGGATACCGTCGAGCTGTGGCTGCTGTTCCAGCACCTGCTCGAGAATCTCTGCCGCCTTGACCGGCTCGCCGCGATAATAGAGAGCGCGCGCACGGAAGGTTCTGATCAAAGGATGGTCCGGTTCGATCGCCGCGCCCGCGTCCAGTTCGGCCAGCGCCTCTTCATAGCGCCCCTGGTAAGTAAGCAAGCGCGCGCGGTTATAGCTGACGACGACCCGCTCAGCCGGATTCAAACGCACCATGCGATCAAAACTACGCAGCGACTTGTTATAGTCGCCATCGAGCCGCGCCAACACTCCGCGGGCAAAATGCACGCCGACATCGTTTGGCGCTTCCTGTTTCAATTGATCGGCGGCGCGCCGCGCTTTTTCCTTCTCGCCCCGAGCCAGATAGATGAACACCATGTGCATTCGCGCTTCGAGCAAATGTGGATCGATCGCCAGGGCCTGCTCAAAAGCGGCTTCTGCCTGTGCGTGATCGCCTGCTTCGCCAAAGCCTTTCATCACGCGATTGGCATATGCGCCGCCCAGCGCGCTATGGGCCAACGCAAATGAAGGATCGAGATAGGCCGCGCGTTGAAAATGCTCGATGGCTTCATCGACGTCTTTGCGTGCGATCGTGTGATAGACGTAGCGGCCCATGCAATCGCGGCCGCGCAGATACTCTTCGTAAGCTTCCGCGTTGGCGGTCTTGGGCTGTTCGAGCCAGACCTTTTCGTCAGAGGTCAGCTCCAGACGGAGGCCATCGCAAATCTCCTGCGTGATTGTGTCCTGGACGTTGATGATATCGGTGGCGTCGGCGTCAATCTTATCGCTCCAAAGCAAATCGCCAGAGTCGACGTCGACCAGTTGCGCGGTTACCCGAATCCGATCACCCGCACGCAGAAAACCGGCGGACAGGACGGCGGCAACACTCATCTCGCGTCCCGCCTGTCGGGGATCGGTTTGCACGCCCTGATATTTAACGATCTCAGAGGAGGGCCGCACGACCAGCGAACGCACGCGGGCGAGTTCCGTGATCACCGCGTCGGCAAGTGAGAACTCGTAGAAACTGGATTCCGAATCGTTGCTGAGATTCTTGAAAGGAAGAATAGCGACACTCTTGCGGTCGCGATCGCCAAGACTGGTTGCCGGCGTGTCGTGCGTGGGCCGGTCGGAAGTTGAAATACGTTGGGTCGCGGTTCGCTCTCCGGTTACGCTGCGCAGCCAGCGCAGCGCTCGCCCCATGCGTCCCGTGCCCGGAAGATGACGCGGCGTCACATGCGTGATCGGAGCGAATCCCTGGGCGCCGCCCGCTTCGACCTCGCGCAGTACCTCGCGCAAATCGTCGCGCAGCTCGCCGACTTTCTGATAGCGCTGCTTTGGATCCTTGGCCAGCGCGCGATCGAGAATCAATTGCAGTTGTGCCGGCGCCCCGCCCGGTCGTGCTTCATCCAGAGGCTCCGGATTGTCGTGAAGCACAGCGTGGCGCACATCGATGCTGGTCTTTCCCTGAAAAGGCCAGGTGCCGGTCAGCATTTCATAGAGCAACACTCCGGTGGAAAAGATGTCCGCGCGCGCATCCACCTTATCGCCCCGCGCCTGCTCGGGCGCTGCATAGGTGGCCGTGCCGTATGGAATGCCGAGTTCTGTGAGATCGGTGTGATGAATTCCGGCCGGGTTAGTTCCCTGACCGTCCATGAGTTTCGCCAGCCCAAAGTCCAGAATTTTCGCCTGGCCTGATGGCATGACCATGACATTGCCGGCTTTGATATCACGATGAATGATTCCGCGTGCATGGGCGGCGTCGAGAGCGTCGGCGACTTGAATGGCAATGGAAAGCGCGCTGCGCAGGTCGAGAGGCCGTCCGTTAACCAATTCGCGGACGTTCTTGCCTTCGACATACTGCATCGCGATGAAGTGAACGCCCTCGATATCGTTCAAATCGAAAATGGTGCAGATATTCGGGTGATCGAGCGCCGACGCCAGTCGCGCTTCGCGCTCGAACCGTCTGAGGTTGGCTTCTTTGACGGTTAGTTCCGGCGGTAAAACCTTGATGACGACCGCACGTCCCAGCTTGGTATCGGTCGCTTTGTAGACTGTTCCCTGACCGCCGGCGCCAATCTTTTCGAGGATTCGGTAGTTCCCAAGTTTTGCGCCGATCATTCCTGGCTCTATTAAACCCCCGCGAGGCGATGCGTGCAACCGAAGCAGGGTTAGTTTAGCGTGCCGACTTCACCAGGAGTGCTTTTGGTATTGAAGGCCGCCTGCTAAGGTCGCAGCAGTCGCAGCAAGCACGAGGTCAGCACCGGGAGCGTTAGAGACCGGGTCCCTTTCTCGATCTCGACTCGCGCTGCGCTCCAACCCGGTCGCTACCGCTCCCGGTGCTGACCTCATTTCCTAACCTATCTCCGCCCATGGGCGATCTTCGTCGCCTCGGGAAGTCTGCGCAACCGCAGCATCGAAATCACCCCGAACAAAGGCCCGGGCGCGAGAATCATGAACGCATAGCGCCAGCCGACGAGATCGACAAAGCGCGGAATCAACTCGATCGAAATTACGGTCAAAAGAAATCCGAGGCATGTTTGCATCGTCAGCGCCGTGCCGAGGTACCGGGGGTCGCCAAGCTCGGTTACGCAGGCCGAAAACTGTGCCGAGTCGGCAACCACACTGGCTCCCCAAATCGCCGCCACGATCAACAGCAGGATTGGATTCGCGCCGAATAGCAACCCAATAAACAGACAGCAGCTTCCGCTGATTGCCATTGCCACCGAGGTAACAATCGTGCGGCCGACACGATCCGCGATTAACCCGGCCACGACACAACCCAGAGCGCCGCAACCTATCACCAGAAACGAAGCGACTTCGGCGAGCGAAGGATCGCTCTTGCGCAGTGACAAGCTGGCGCGAATCATAAATGGAATCCAGGTCCACATCGCGTAGAGTTCCCACATATGTCCGAAGTAACCAAGATTGGCCAGACGCAGCGGGCGATTACTAAAAACTTTTCCCGCTTGTCGCCAATCAAAGCGCGCCGCCGGCAAAGCGTATGGTCCATCCCCAACAAATAACAGCACGACCACTCCACCAATGACAGCCAGCAACGAAACAAACATCACATTGTGCCGCCAGTTCTGACTGCCGAGTCCGTTGACGAGATAGGGCGTCGCTTTCCCCAGCGTTAAAGCGCCGACCAGAACTCCAAGCGCCAGCCCCCGACCATACCGAAACCACGAGGCCAGAATTTTCATCGCCGGCGGATAGACACCGGCCAGAAACAGACCGGTAAGAAAGCGCAAAGGAATTCCGACTGACGCATCGTGCGCGAAGAATCCGAAGGCGCCATTTGCGATGGCTGCGGCGATGGCAGTGAGGGTGAATAAATGACGTGGACTGATAATGTCGGGCAGATTCAGGAGCGCGCTCAAGAGTGTCCCGGCGACAAAGCCGAGTTGCACGGAGAGCGTCAACCAACTCGTCGTGGCCGAGTTCAGATTCCATTCTTTGGTAAGAGCCGGGACCACGGCCGAGCCGCTGAACCAAAGCGACATGCCCAGCAGCTCAGCGATCGCCAGCAGTGCGAGCGTGCGCCAACGGGCCGGAGCTGCAGTGTCTAATGAAGAATAAGATGGCTTGTGCAAGACGGTGGATTGTAGCGTAAAGGAAATTGGACGGCTCGTCGTTTTTGAAGTGCGGCGACTGGTCGCCGGTTTTAAAAGCGCTGACAAGTCAGCTACTCGACCTTTGCCCAAAAAGTCGACTTAGGATGCATAGGCCGGTAAATGCTGGGAGCGCAGACGTCTCGTCCGCATCCCGTTGCACGCATATTATTCGTATAGCGAAGAAGATAGCCACCGGTTTTTCGCGCTGCGCGCTCAGTGCGGACGGGACGTCCGCGTTCCCAGCAATCGATTGACCGACTTTTGTGCAAAGCCCAGCTACTCCAAAAAACTCCGCACCGGTGTTCTAATCCCGTAGTGAAGAAGAATTCGCCAGCAAAAACACGATCAGGCCGATGCCGGTTTGAGCCAGTCATCACGGTGCGCTAGAATTCGGAGCCCGTTCTTGGTTTGATCAAGCGGCTACGTATCGGAAACTTCTCGAAAGACCCAGAATCAGATGTCGCTACTGCTTGCCACGATTGTCAGTCCGCTTCCGAGCAGTCTCTGCACCGAGTCTGGCACGTATTGCGTTCGTCCGCTTACAGGGTATCTCTGCACAGATTCGCCCACTTTCTGTGACACCCTCATTAAGACGTCCGCTAACATTAGCCCACTCTATCAACTGGATGCTTTTGATTGGATTGTGCTCGTCATGTACTTTAGTATTCTGACGGTCCTGGCCATTTATGGTGTCTATCGGGTCAAGCAGGTGATCGATTTCTGGCGCTATTCGCGGTTCCCGCCGAAGCCGAAAGGTGAGTTTGCCCCCACCGAATTGCCGCACATCACTGTGCAACTTCCGCTCTTCAACGAGATGTACGTGATCGAACGTCTGGTCAAAGCCGTGACTGAGCTCGACTATCCGCGCGACCGCATGGAAATACAGGTCCTCGACGATTCGACCGACGAAACGGTGGGTATCGCGCGCGCGACAGTCGCGCAGTACGCGGCCCGGGGCTTCGATATTCACTACATCCATCGCGCAGATCGCAGGGGATTCAAGTCCGGGGCCCTCGAGAACGGCCTGAAGACTGCGAAAGGTGATTTGATCGCGATCTTCGATGCCGACTTTGTCCCAAAAACCGATTTTCTGCGCAAGCTGATTCATCACTTCACCGATCCGATCGTGGGCTGTGCGCAAATGCGCTGGTCGCACATCAATGGTTCTTACAACCTTTTAACACGCCTGCAGACGATCATGCTCGACGGCCACTTTGTGGTTGAGCAGACTACGCGGAATCGCGCAGGCAATTTTTTCAACTTCAATGGCACTGCCGGAATCTGGCGGCGCGAAGCGATCGAGATGAGCGGCGGCTGGCAGCATGACACGCTCACTGAAGACACGGATCTGAGTTTTCGCGCGCAGTTGATGGGTTGGCGATTTGTCTATTTGCTTGATGAAGACGCGCCGGCTGAAATTCCGGTCGAGATCAACGCCTTCAAAGCGCAACAGCGCCGCTGGGCCAAGGGCGTGTTGCAAGTCTGGTTTAAGCTCTACCGGCGCATCTGGCACGCGCCGTTGCCGATGCGGGTAAAGTTGGAAATGTTCTTTCGCCTGACAGGCAACATCAGTTACCCGTTGATGATCGTGGCCAGCTTTATGCAGTTTCCGCTGCTTCTGGTTCGGTACAACCAGGGTCTGCATCAACTGATGGCGCTCGATGTCCCTTTGCTTTTTTTCTCGACGGTATCGGTAGTCCTTTTTTATGGCACCGCCGTCTGGTATTTGGATAAGAAGCGGAGCATGCGTCTGCTGCATTTGCCGTTGGTCATGGGTCTCGGGATTGGACTGGCTTTCTCAAACGCCAAGGCAGTCCTGGAAGCACTGGCCGGCGTCAAGTCAGACTTTGTGCGCACACCCAAGTATCGGGTTGAGACCGCGACCGATGAGTCCTGGAAAGGTAAGAAGTACAAACGTAAGCACGGCTGGTTGCCACTGCTCGAGTTGAGCTTTTCGCTCTATTTTGTCCTGGCGATTGGTTACGCAGTGCGTATGCACATGTGGGGCCCGATTGCATTTCTCCTGCTGTTCTGTTTCGGCTACGGATACATGGGGGCCATGAGTCTGTTGCAAACCGCCGGCGCCAGGCGCCTGACATCGTTCTCGCGTCCCGCCGCAAAGACCAGTTAAATCGTCGCAGAAGCTCGACCCTCACGGAAGGCAAGACCCGGTGCGAGGCCCTCCCTGACGGTCAGGCTTCTGACACGGCTGCAAAACAAAAAGTAACCCGATAGACCGGCTGAGCGTCTTAGGTACCGAACTCGCAAGTAAAGTCTCGATTGCGCAGACAAGCGAACCACAATTTAACGGAGGATTTTTCTAATGAGAAGATTGTTTTTGATAGCCGGGTTGATGACTGCGTTTGGCCTGGCCATAGTGGCAGCCAGCGCTTTCGCGCCGGCCAATTTCGCTGGCACCTGGTCGTTGGATAAAACAAAGAGCCAGGGTCTTTCACAGGGAATGATGAATGCTGAAAGCGTCATCTGGACCATCACGCAGAACGACAAACAGATTTCCATCGATTCGAAGGTCACCGGCGGCCAACCCCAGGCTGGCGGCCCAGGTTCTGGCGGCGGTGGTGGAATGGGCGGCGGTCGCGGTCCGGCCGGTCCGCGAACTTTCACCCTCGACGGCAAAGAGGCAACCACTGAAGCTGCGGGCGGCAGCAATACGACCAAAACAACCTGGTCGAGTGATGGCAAAACCCTCGAACTCTCGGCAGTTCGTACCGGAAGCCGCGACGGTCAGGAGTTCAAGTTCACGACCGTCGATAAGATGTCACTGTCCGGCGACGGCAAGGTCCTGACGAATGTCCGCCACAGCGAAAGCCCGCGCGGTCCACAGGACTCGACGATGGTCTTCAATAAGCAGTAACAACCCCTGCGAATTCGGCGACCTGCGAAGGTCTCCAAACGAAATCGACAGAGCTGAAGGCGTTGGCCCAAGGCTCTGTCGTTTCTATTTAGATTGCTATACAACCTGAGCAGTCAAGCCGGACTCTTCGCCGAAGTTGAACATTGAGGCGGACGGAGTGTTACCGAACCGCGAGCGGTAGCGAGCGGGACAAGGACTCAAGTTAAAAAAGGTGAAATATTTTTAAGCGCATTGCGTAAGTTGAATCCTTATCCCGCTCGCTACCACTCGCGGTTCTCTAACGACCTTCAAATACATTCACGAGCAGGCCCAGAGAATTGTCAACCCCTACGGGTTTGTCTTCAGCGAGACCTCGATCTTGAAGCGACGCTCGCCCTCAATCATTGTTCCCACCTCTTTACCGTCGGGAGTATGCCGCGAACGAATCATTCGCGTGTGACTCAAGGCGCTCTCCACGATATCGGCCCTGGCGCTGCAGGTTGAATTCGATCCGAACCACGCCGCGGCGGGCTCGCTGCCAATCGTGAGTCGCTTTGCGGTCACTACCTCGACTTGAAGATGATCAGGCACGTCTCCCCAGTACGATATTGGAAACATGCGTAGACGAACCCGGGCGTGTGCGGGCAAGAGCAGCGCCTGAAATCCGCCGGTGCCAAGAAAGTGGCCGACGATGACGCGGCCGCTGCCATGCGGCTCAAACACTTCAACCGTGTCGACGCCTCCCTTCGTGACAAGGGACGAAGTTCCGGGACCGAGATTACTGGGCAATAGAAACCATCGCGGCTCAGACTGATCGTTGCGCAGCACAATGTCGAAGCTAAGTTCTGCTAAGGGCGGTTTGCGCAGATGCATTTCACGGAATGTGATTTCCGCGGGAGCGCCAGGACTAAATACTTTGACTTCGGATATATCGAAGAAGAAATGCTCCGGGACATTTGCTGCTGGGGGCGTTTGAACGGGTGAGCCCTGAGAGTATCTGAGTGTGCCGGTGACCCTGACACTCTGACCGTTGAAAGTATCGAGGCTCTTCATCCTGGCACTGTCGGAGTCGCGCCGTCCGTAGACATAGACGCCCCAGTGATCAAATGTGACCGTCCAGCCGAGTTTCGCTGAAGCTAACATTCCCTCTACGGTGATCTTACGACCTACCTGACGCATCATTTTGCGTTTGAAGCAGGCAAAATCTGAGCTGCGACATTTGGGACCAGCCGCGATCACAGTTGTGGATGGGATGACCGCGCAGATAACAAGTAAGAGTGTTGCTGTCGCGACTAAACTGTTTCGCATGAAAGTAAATTCCATCGAGCTCTAAATTGGTCTATCAGTCAACCTCTCGCCACCACAGGAACTGACCGAGCATAAGCTGTTTGTGAATCGACATCAATCATCACGACGGGGCAAGGTCGCAAACGTGTTGGCGCGCATTCTTAATCACAGTTACAATTGGCCCTCGTGCCGACCCGATTCAGATGGAGCTTCATTTCAGATGAGCGACTGCTCGATACGCGTATCTGCGATCTGCCGATACGGATCAAGGGATCTTTTCTTGAGCCTCATATAAAGCGCCTCTATAGCGAGCTGAACGATCGGGGGATTCGTTTCAAACCGCACGTCTGGCTGTCAGCGGAATGGTTCACGCCCGACGGCGTGCCAGGTTTCGCCATTCCTTTCTACCTGGCGCATCCCCGTTTGATGAAGCTCGAACGAAAGCAGATGCTGGAAGTCGAAGGCGGCAATGACGTCCAATGCATGCGCATCCTGCGACACGAAGCCGGCCACGCCATCGACAACGCCTTTCGCCTGCATTTCAAACGACGCTGGCATCAGGTGTTTGGTCTCTTCACTCAACGCTATCCGGACTCCTATAAGCCCAAACCGAACAGCCGGCGCTATGTTCTCAATCTGGATGCCTGGTACGCGCAGGCGCACCCGGCGGAAGACTTCGCGGAAACATTTGCGGTTTGGCTGCAACCACGCTCAAACTGGAGGCGGCGCTATCGCAGTTGGCCGGCGCTGCGCAAGCTGGAATACATCGACGAAGTACTCAATGAGATTGCCGGGACGCGACCAAAGAACCGCGTGCGCCGAAAAGTCGAAACGCTACCTGAAATCAAAGTTACTTTGCGCGAGCACTATGCGCGGAAGCAGCGTCAGTATGAATTTCAGTGGCCCGCTTACCTGGACGCGGATCTGCGGCGCATCTTCTCTGCTGATCCGCCAGGCAAGTCGCGCATGACAGCGGTCAGCTTTCTTCGTTCAATTAAGCGTGAAGTCGAACAGTTGGTCGGCGACGGCACTGGCGTGCACAAGTACGCTATCGATCACGTATATGAACTTATGATTGAACGCGCGGGCCAATTGAAACTCCGCTTCAAGGGCAGCCCGGAACATGCCAAACGTGAAACGATGATCATGTTGACGGTGCAAACCATGAACGTAGTCCATTCCGGCTACCACAGGATCTCATTGTGACCACAGAAACTTTCAAAAAACTTCGCATCATAGTTTTGTGCCACCAAGATCTGGTGCCGCCGGACACAATCGAGGGTCTGAGCCCGAAAGAGATCGCGCCCTACAAGACGGAATGGGACGTGATCTCGACCCTAAAAAAAATCGGACACGACGTGTTGCCCGTGGGCGTCTACAACAACCTGGGAGTGATCGGCAATGCTTTGATGGAGCACAAGCCGCACATCGCTTTCAATCTGCTGGAAGAATTTCATGGCTATCCCTTATACGACCAGCACGTGGTCAGCTATCTCGAACTGATGAAACAGCCCTACACGGGATGCAATCCCCGGGGGCTCACCATCTGCCGCGATAAAGCCCTTTCAAAGATGGTCCTTGCTTACCATCGCATTCACGTGCCCGCCTTCGCCGTCTTTCACATGAACCGCAAAGTGAAACGGTCGAAGCGGCTGAAGTTTCCGCTGCTGGTGAAATCAATCAGCGAGGAGGGTTCAGTCGGCATCGCGCGAGCGTCGATCGTAAATGACGATGAAAAGTTGGCCGAACGGGTCGAGTTCATTCATCGTCAGACGAAAACCCATGCTATTGCCGAGCAGTACATCGCCGGCCGCGAGATTTATGTAAGCGTGATCGGCAATCAGCGCCTGCAAACCTACACGCCCTGGGAGTTGGTAATTGAAAAGCTGCCCGAGGGTGCGCCCAACATCGCCACCTCAAAATTGAAATGGGATCCTGCTTATCAGGAGAAAGTTGGTGTGGTTACCAAAGCAGCCGAGATCGACAAAGCGATGACCCAAAAGATCGAGCGGCTGTCGAAAAGGATCTATCGCACGCTTTTCCTGAGCGGTTATGCGCGCCTCGACTATCGCGTGACAGACGACGGACAGATCTATGTGTTGGAGGCTAACCCTAATCCGCAAATTGCGCATGCGGAAGATTTCGCCGACTCAGCCAAGCATTGCGGTATCGACTATGAAGATCTGTTGCAAAAGATCGTTGCGCTGGGTTTGAGATATCGCACCGGTGCGTAGAGGCGTCAGTCCAATCACAAACCAAGGGAATCTGAACGAGTCCTATCGACGCTACGCGTCGAAGCACTTGATAAGATCTTCCTAAAGTCTATGCTCCAAAAAAAACGCGCCCCGGAACATTAGTCCCGAAGCGCGCTCTTTCCACCCCGCGAAGCGATTAATTATTACCCGTCACCGCTCCGCTGCTTGCACCGATCACTACATCCCGATTGGAACCACCGAAGCTGAGGCCGATCAATTCGGCAACGCCTCCTTTATCGAGAGTTCTAACCACGGTGTTCCTGGCTTTCTCGCTGCGTGATTGAAGCTGCGCAGTGGTTTTAGCCTTAACCTTGCCATCTTTGAGAATGGCCAACTCGCCGGTTTGCTCGTTGAACTTCACCTGGTAATCCCCGGCTTTCAACAGCGTGCCATTGACCGTTACATCTGACGTGAACGTCACGGTTTCGGTCTTGACCTTGTCCTTGGCCGCGGCCAAAACAGCGATCGACGCCAGCGCGCAAATCATTAGTGCCGCTAATGTGCTCTTCAAAGAAACCTTCATAACTTTAACCTCCCTGTTATTGAAACGCTGCTCCTTACGCCCTTGGCGTTTGAGTTATCATCTTCGTTCTTCTAGTTAGTGGTAACGCACACAGAAAGGTTGCAGTTTCAAAATTAACTTTTGATGTCACTAAATAAACAAAACTGTATAGCATGTTGTAGAAACATCCAGAGGATTGAACGATTCGGTGATCATTCCGCTACACTTTCAGTGTTGAGCCAATCACGCGTCAGATCGCACCACAGGGCGAGTCCACGCCATGAATTGAAACGCGAATAGAAACGTGAAATCTTTTTATCGTTCGCCACACGACCGTGATTATGGAGACGCGCGAATTGCGCACGTGTCCACGAATCCAATGCCAGGCCATCATAGCGGCCGACTAATTTCAACAGATTTTCGGCCGCGTAATTACCGACGCCTTTGACGCTCTTCATTTCTTTGATCAAATCGTTCAATGGGAGTTCGCTGGTAATCCATGCTTCGACGTTGAGCGATCCGGACGCTACTCGTTGCGCCAGCTCAGCCAGATATGGCGCGCGATAGCCGGATCGGATTTGATCGCGATAAAACTTTTCCGGCTTTTCCGTCATGGCCGCGGCTGTGGGAAAAGATTTCCGGCCATTAGCCGACTCTCGACCAAGCTCGTTCACCAGTCCGCTCACCATTTTTTCTGTTAGCGCCCAGGAACAATTCGTAGTGCAGATCATCTTCACCAGATCCTCGAAGACCGTCGGGGATCGCAATAACCGTCCCGCGCCTTCCTGGGCCACCCAGGCAAAATCCGCGTCGGCCGCTACCACGTCGTAAAACCTTCGCAGGTCGTCATCGAGTCGAAACATATGACGTACGTCACGCTCAATTGCGGCGGCTGCCCGCTTTCCCACTCGGCGTGACGTGCTGATGTTAATACCGCTTGTCTTCGGCGAGATTTCGACAGTCACCGGCGCAGATGTCTCCAGATCAAGAACGCGAATAAGCGTCCAGTTCTTTTGATCAAATTCAAACGGTAAGAGCGCGCACCAACCGTGGCTGAGAACTGTACGGCGAAAGCTGAATTCGCGAGGTGTTTTGATCGTGATATCCATCCGGCAGAGAGCTTAACAGAAGTCTTCGCGAGCCTGTGATCGCCAATCGTTGTTAAGGAATCGAGCGCAGGGCGATTACGTCCGACTAGAGTCCTATTTTGAGAGATTGCCTTGCCAAGTAAAGCGATCCACCAAATCACACGAAGCCGAACGCTTTGTTCGTGCGTTCTCGTGTGATTCGCGGGTCGTTCTGATCCCAGGGAAAGAAACCTTCTCGATTCTCACATTTGCGAGCGGTAATCGTACTAGTACTCTGCATACTTAACCCGCCGCTAAGCATACATCGATCAAGAACTTGCGTCTTTGGCCAGGCTAGCCCGTGACCGAGCCTTTCTCATGATTGTCCTTCCATGCCGAACCAATGCTCCGCCGCAAAGCCTGGGTGGCCGGACTTATTATGCTGGTACTATTTTGCTCGCGCCTTATAGTGATTTGCGCGCCGGTTATCGTGCTGTTGGCGCTGTTAATCTGGCAAGGGTAATTGAACCGCAAGCAAGCCGATATATCTGGCCTGTATGTATCAGGTGCAGTCAACATGATGCTTGACCAATTAACCTCCCGGGACTAAACTTTCGGCACTAACCAAGATGAACGGAAGGCTGTACTCGCTGGCTCCTAAAACTTGGTTCTCAGCGAGAGAAAAGTCAACACCGAGACTTTCTACAGCTTAGGTTGCTTAAGAACCGTTTCCAAAAATAGCTGCCGGAGCTTTCCGGTGCGCGCTCCGTCGCCCCGCAGGGAAAACCCTTCGGGGCGATGTCGTATTTGGGATATCCGCGATTAATGCGAGAGCCCCAAAACGGACTGCGGACATCCCCTCCGCCAAAGGTGAAACCCGCTCAGACTTTCGGAAAGAGTCTTTTTAGAAGAGTGTTCGCGCTGCGCGCTCGGGCGCTCAGGATGGCCGCGCTCCTATCCGTCTTACTCGGCATTCTTATGTTTGCGTTTCTGAGGCCAAATTAGCGATGCCCCCACGGAAGCGAGCAATACCGCCGCCACGATTCCCAACGCAACGCCAATCGGAATGTCGTCGACACCGTGCGCCCAATCTGCCAGCAGCTGGTACCCGAGCACATGGCAAGCCGCCGCCAATAGCTTCGCCAATAGCGGCAGCAGCATCTTGAGGCCGATAAAACTAAGGACAATGCCAAGACCAACCTTGAGGTAGTGAAACTTCTCGACGACCCCGGCCAGCAGGAAATAGAAGGTGCGCAGGCCAAGAATGGCAAAGACATTTGAGGTATAAACGATGAAGCGATCGGTCGTCACGCCAAAGATCGCCGGAATCGAGTCGACCGCGAACACCAAATCAGTCACCTCAACCACAATCAACACCAGCAATAAAAGGGTGCCTACTCGTTTTCCATCGACCACGGTGAAGAACTTCCGGCGCTCGTAATGGCGCGTAATCGGAACGTAGCGCGACACAAACCGAACCACGACATTGTTCTCCGGCTCGATTTCAGTTTCGCCGCCGCGTAACATTCCCGCGCCTGTGTAGACCAGAAACGCGCCGAAAATATAAATAATCCAATGAAAGCGGTCGATCAGTTCCGTGCCGGCTACGATCATTGCCACGCGCATGACCAGGGCCCCGAGCACACCCCAGTAGAGTACGCGGTGCTGGTATTTAGGAGGGACTTTGAAATACGAGAAGATCAGAAGAAAAACAAAGAGATTGTCAACCGAAAGAGAGAGTTCGATCAGATATCCGGCGACAAACTGAAGGGCCTTCTCGTGGCGGGCCGCACCAAACAACTCCCAACCCAAAGGGCCGAACAGCAACCCGGCGAACAGAAGAGCCAGCGCCACCCAGACGCCGCTCCAGACCGCCGCATTCCGGTAACTGATTTCGTGGGGTTTACGATTAAACAGGCCCAGGTCGATGGCCAACATCATTAGAATGAAAATACAGAAACCGACCCAGGCCAGTGTCGAAGTTGCCAGTGAATGCATCTAGCCAGTTAAAATATCACTCGCGCTACAAGCCACGCAAAAACGAAAACGTCAAGGTTTGTCTGAAACGCCTCGTCTCGGGTCCGTCGCGAGTTGCAGCCAGCGGTTCGCTCATTTAGAATTTGTCGTTTCGAAGTCCCTGGAAAAGGTTTAAATACATGCTCAAACAACTAAGCCGCTTTGAACGCACCAGCAAAGTCCTGATCCTGGGGTTTGTGGGGTTGATGGCGGTCAGTCTGGTTCTCTTCTTCAGACCTAACAGCGGATCTTCTTCCCTCGAGCCAACCAAAAGCACCGAGGTGCTCGCCAGCGTCGGTGGGCACGAGATCACTGTGGGCGATTTCGCGACGCAGAAACTGAATATTCAAAACCAGTTCAGTCGGTTCGGTGGTCAGGTGAGTTTAACTCAGATGGGTTATACCGACGACCGGATTCTTGACGGCTTAATCAGCAAGAAAGTGACAGTGCTGGAAGCCGAGAGGTTAGGCCTTGGCGCATCTGAAGCCGAAGTGAGAGACAGGATTGCGAAGACCTTCAGTGATCCCACCGGAAAGTTTTTGCTCACCGACGCTTCGGGCAAGCTGGACATGAGCAAGTATCAGGAGCGCGTCGGCGATGTGAACGCGTTTGAACGGGGAGTAGCCGAAGATATTGCGCGTGAGAAGCTTGAAGCCTTCGTCGCAGCCAGCGTGCGCATTTCAGAAGATGAGGTGCAGGCAGAGTACAAGCGCAAGAATACCAACTTCGATCTCACCTATGTCATTGTTTCGGCCGACAAGCTGGCTGAGAAAATTCAACCTACGGATGACGAGTTGAAGGCGTATTACGAAAAGCACAAAACGGACTACAACATTCTCGTACCGCAGAAAAAGATCAAGTACGTTTTCATTGATCAGGATAAGTCAGGCCAGAAACTGCAAATATCGGACAAGGAACTGCACGACGAGTACGACAGTCTGAAACCCGAGTTCAAGCAGGCCGGAGTTAGAGTCCAGCAGATCGTTTTAAAAGTTGCGCGCCCGGATCTTGACCCCACCGTCAAAGCCAAAGCCGACGAGTTGGTGGCCAAAGCGCGCGGCGCGCAGGAGACGGCAACCGAGGAAGCGTTCGCCGAATTAGCGAAGGGTAATTCCGAAGATCCAACCACAGCCAAAGACGGAGGACGGGTCAGCGGCGTAGTAAAGAAAAATCCAAATAAGTCAGACGATCCCTACCAGCGGGTGCTCGATCTCCAGCCCGGCGACGTCACCGACGCAATCAAATACAAAAACGCTTACTACATCCTGCGCCGCGGCGAATCAGTGCCGAAGACTTTCGAAGATGCCAAGACTGAACTGCTGGTGTCACTACGTAACCGTCGGGGCTACTCCGTGGCGCAGAAAATTGCCCAACGGGTCCAGGATCGCTTGAAAGAAACCAAAGATCCGCTCAAGGTGGCGCAAGAGTTTGCGGCCGAGGCCAATATGTCTCCCGCGGATATGGTTCGCGAGACGCCGTTTGTGAAACCGGGCGACGATGTGCCCAACATTGGCAGCTCTCAGCAATTCGAAGAAGCGATTGCGCCACTGAATAATCCCAACGACGTTGGCGAGCGCACGGGCGTCAAGAACGGCTTTGCAGTCCCAATGTTAGTCGAGCAAAAGGGCCCGCGCATTCCGGACTTCGATGAAGTGAAAGACAAGGTCACACAGGCCGCGAAGACTGAAAAAGCGAAATCGCAACTGGAAGAGAAGGCCAAAGAACTGATCGCCAATGCTAAATCCCCTGGGGATCTGAAAGCAGGAGCCGCCCGGCTGGGCCTGGAAGCGAAAGCTGAAGCTAACTACAAGCTCTCTACGCCGCTCGGCGAAGCGGGATCGAGTGTGCTTTTGGACGATCCTCTTTACGCCGCCAAGTCGGGTGAAGTGCTCAAGACCCCGATCCTTCTGAACCAGAACTATCTCGTAATCGGCGTCAACAGTCGCACTGAGGCCGATTTGGCAGAGTTTGCCAAGCAGCGCGACTCACTGATGCAGAGCGCCCTCACCGAACGCAAGACCCAGGTCTTTGACGATTACCTGGCGACGGTGCAGAGGACGATGGAGAGCAACGGAAAGATCAAGATTTACAAAGACGTGATGGCCAACATGATTGACACCGAAGAACCAGAAGCAGCGCCGCAGCGCCGTCCGCCTTTGCAGCTTCCCAAGAAGCAGAGTTAGCGTTTACCGAGTCTTCCAGTTCGTCGGCCAGCCGCCTTTAGACGGCTTCCCCGCGGGGTTAATAGACCAGCGCTTTTTCAGCGCTGGGTCAGCTTGGTTTCCACTCCTTAGCGCGCTTCAGCGTGCTTTCACTAAGCCCGTTGAAACGGGCTCTTGATCAGTTATTCCGCACACCCGGGCGTAAAACGCCCGGTCTAGCAACCCTGGGGGAAGCCGCCTGAACGCGGCTTACAAAACGGCTTCGCTTTCCGGCTCGGAACGATTGCGATCGGCAGAGCGAGTTGAAATTGTATCAAGGGTAAAATCGCGAATGTCCCGGAACGGCTTCGCCACATCCGCAAAGTCAGGGCGATAATAGAACGCGGCGCCTTCGTATTCCTGCATCCATCCTTCTTCCATGCCGAATTCATCGAGCGCGGCAATCGCGCGCAGCCACTCCGTCTCTCGAATGCTTCGCGACAGCAAGGTATACCGTTGATTCGTGCCGGCGGTGTTCGTTGGATAGTACTGGGCCATCAACGACACGGCGACGCGCGGACTTAATTCATCGTGAATCCAGCGAAGCGATTCGCGGATGCCGCCAATGTCATTCGGCAAGACCAGCAAGCGAATTACCAGTCCTCTCAGCAGCAACCCATCCTGGTCATAGATCAGTTCATCGCCCACCTGGCGGTACATTTCGGCGATCGCCGCACGCGAGCATTCCCGATAACCGCGAACCTTTGAATACCGATAGCCCGCCTCGTCTTCGGCATATTTCAAATCAGGCAGGTAGACATCGACAATACCATCGAGGAGCTTTAGCACTTCGACCGAATCGTACGCGTTCGTGTTGTAAACAATCGGCAAGCGCAGACCCTGTTCGGCCGCGAGCAGAATCGCGCGCGCCATCTGCGGCGCGAAGTGCGTGGGCGACACAAAGTTGATGTTATGACACCCGCGCCTTTGCAATTCGAGCATCATCTCTGCCAGGCGCTCATGCGTCACTTCGTTCTTGATTTGCTCTCTGTGCGTTTGCGAAATCTGATAGTTCTGGCAGTAGACACAGCGCAGATTGCAGTTTCCAAAGAAGATGTTGCCGGCGCCGCGCGTGCCGACCAGCGGCGGCTCTTCGCCAAAATGTGGCGTGTAAGAAGAAACGATCGGCAGTCTGCCCGAATAGCACGCGGCGATTTCGTCCTGCAATCTGTTGTTGAGACAGTCGCGGGGACAAACTGTGCAGCGCTCGAGCAAAGCTTCCAGCGCTTCGACACGACTCCGAAGTTCGCCGCTGCGAAGCAGGCCAAAATAGCCGGGCTCCCGATTATCTGATTCAGTTCCCATAGCTACGTGCTTACGACTTGTCGCTCTTCTTTCGAAAATGGACGTAGTGTGTTTTGTGCTGCTTGACGAGTTCAGGCGGCACCAGACGTTTGCTGGTGCGCCAGATGAAATCCATTTCCGCGTGCGTGGTGCTGAGGGCCAAACGCGCTTCGAAAACCGCCAACATGCTGCCATAAAAAAGAAAGAAGGCGCCGATCAGTCCGAACACCACCGGAATAAAAGCAAACCGCGCGCTGAAAAATGACACCACTCCAATGCTGACGCTGGTAGCCACAAAGACGCCGACTGCCAGATAGAAGGTGGTCAGCGCTCTCTGTAACAGGCGCGAACGGCTGGTTAATTTGTCCAGTTGCTCGAAGATCATCGCGCGCTTCTCTTCAAGCAGATCTTCTTTTGGATCTTCGTTGTGCAGTGCTTCTAGACGATCAGACAGCGAGCGAACCCGATCCACCACTCGCCCCAGTCGCGTTGAGGTCGAAAGGATCAGCGTTCCACTGGCTGAGATCAGCACCGCAGGTGTGATCATCGCGGTTAAGACCGCCAGTGATGATGATAGACCGTCCATTGTCCAATCATTCTACAGCCACCCGCAGGATCGAGCACAAACCGCGCTCGTCTTGGCGCCTTTGCGCCTTTGTGTGAGAGTAAGTTCCCATCTTGAGACGCAAGCATATGAGTTTCACGGAAAGGCGCAAAGACGCAAAGTTAGCTCTGGGCCGATTAAGGAGGACTCAATCAGCGCTGCGAGCCCTTTGTTCGCGTGTGATATTCTCCGCACACCATGCGGCTCTGGCTCTCAAAAAGCAGCGAAGTTCCGCTACGCGAACAACTGGTCACGCAGATTCGGTTGGGAATAATCAGCGGAGATCTGAAGGTTAGGCAAAAGCTGCCCAGCACCCGCGAACTGGCCCGCCGCTTTCGCATTCATTCGAATACCGTCAGCGCCGCTTATCGCGAACTGCACCGCAGTGGCTGGGTCGCGGCTCGCAAAGGCAGCGGTGTTTATGTGCGCGAGCGCTCGGCTGATCAAATTAGGGAAGATGTTCACGGATTGGACGAAGTGATCGCGAAATTCTTCCAGACGGCCCGCGCCGACGGCCATTCGCTCCGTGAAATCCAGTCGCGTGTGCGACACTGGTTGGCGCTGCAACCACCGGATCACTTTCTGTTAATCGAACCTGATCTCGAACTGCGCCGAATCGTGATAACTGAGATTGAATCAGCGACAAAGGTCCGGGCAATCGGCGCCAGCCCTGATGATTGTAACCGTGCTGATTTGTTAACCGGAGCAGTACCGATCGCGATGTTTGGCCAGATGGAACGCGTTCGCGCAACGCTGCCGCCGGGAACCGATGTGCTGGCGTTGCGTTCCCGGTCAATACCTGAATCTCTGCAAGGACGAACCCGGCCTGCCGCTGACGCGCTCATTGCCGTCGTATCTCGTTGGCCGGAGTTCCTGCATTGGGCGCGGACGATCTTGGTTGCTGCCGGAATTGATTCCGATTCGCTCAGCATTCGTAATGCACAGGAGCGAGGGTGGCAGAGAGGCCTTAAGTCCGCCACTCTGGTCGTAACCGACTCAGTGATGGTTCGCGAACTGCCGGCGGGCTGCGAGGTTAGTCTCTTTACAATTCTTTCTGATTCGTCGCTGGATGAAGTCCGGCGGCTGGCCGAGGATTTCATTGATATCAACAATGCATCCGGGCCAGGTGTCAGAAGCCCGACCCCGCGGTCCCCGGCCGTGCGGCCCGGCGGGGGTGAGGCGGTTAGGGAGGGCCAAAATAGCGAGCGCTCTTGATTGGGAAACGGCGGCATGTCGCACAACGATAGCCGAGTGAGGCGACCGTTGCCCTTGCTGACCCGCGGGCTTCCGACACTTCCCGCTTCAGTAGACTCAATCTAACATCGCGCCGGCCAAATCAATTTCCAGCGCAGCATGCCCACAAACGATTATCATTTCATCGACCGCTGGCGTGTAGAAGGCACTGTCAAAGAGGTCGCCGATATTCTCGAAGACGCTTTGTCGCTCTCAGTGTGGTGGTCAAGTGTTTATTTCGAGGTGAAAGAAATTGAGCCCGGCGTCGTCGGCGGCATCGGAAAACTCATCAGCCTGCGCGCCGGAGGTTGGCTGCCTTACACCCTGCGCATTAACTTTCGCACTACTGAATCGCGCTATCCCAATGGCTTTACCATGGAGGCGACGGGTGATCTACAAGGAAAAGGAATCTGGGCTTTTCAGCAGGACGGACCGTTCGTCAACGTAACGTACGATTGGACGATTCGCGCGAACAAAGCAATCATTGATAAGCTCTCGTTTCTAATGAAGCCGATCTTTCGATCAAATCATCATTGGACCATGAAGCGCGGTGAAGAGAGCCTGAGGCTGGAGTTGTTGCGCCGTCGCGCGCGGACCAGGGAAGAGGCAGCCAGCGTACCGCCGCCGCCGCGTGCTTCGATGGTCGCGAGACTCTTTGGATTGGATCGTCGCCGGCAAGGCAGGGGCAAGCCCCCTTCCCAACCCTGAGTTGATTGACCTTGCTGAGTTCTCTAAGAGTTGAAGGCGTTCAAAGAGGGATAGATCTTGAAAGTCTCTCAGGTCAGGAAGGGCGTGGCCCCGCTTCTTGATTCCTGAAACTAAAAATGGCTGCTGACAAGAGTACAGATTCATTGATTGCCTGGCTGCCCGATTTGATCTTCAGCGGCGGACGATTCCAGAGTGCGTTAGCGCTCATCTCCGATTCGTCCGGCACAATCGTCAAGCTGGCCCCCCTCGAGGAGTTAAGCGACGAGCGAAGAATCAATTTGCCGAACAGGGCGATGCTCCCGGGCCTGATCAACTCGCATTCACATGCTTTCCAGCGCGTGTTGAGAGGAAGGACCGAGTATCGCACCCGTGACACAGAGGTTAGCAGAGACAGTTTTTGGACCTGGCGCGAGACGATGTATTCGGCGGCGACGCGCCTGACACCTCAGGACATCTATGACGCTTCCCGCATGGCCTTTCTGGAAATGGCCCTCAACGGCATCACCAGCGTCGGCGAGTTTCACTATCTGCTGCACCAGCCCGACGGCACGCCTTACGACGATCCCAACCTTCTGGCAAAGGAGGTCATGCGCGCGGCAGGTAATGTCGGTGTGCGGATTGCCTTACTAAGAGTGGCCTATGCACGCTCAGGTTTTCGGACGGAGCCGAATCCGCAACAAGAGCGATTCATCGAAAACGATCCGGACGTCTACCTGAAGAATCTGGAGAAATTAATTGCAGATGTTTCTCGGGGCAGTAGCCCGACCGTGAGGGAGGGCCCAACAACCCAGGATGAAGCCGCAGCCCTCCTTCACGGTCAGGCGACTGCCCCGAGCGCGTGGGTCGGAGTCGCACCTCATAGCGTGCGCGCCGTGCCGCTCGACTATTTAAGAACAGTGATCGCGCACGCGAACCGGGCCGATCTGAAGATCCACATGCACGTCGCCGAACAGCCGGCGGAAGTTTCCGCCTGTGTCGAAGAGTATGGCCGGACGCCAGTCGCTTTGTTGCAAACCGAAGGACTGCTGAGCGAAAGGTTCACGGCCGTGCATGCGATTCACGTAACGCCCAAAGCGATTGCTTCTTTTGCCCGCACCGGGGCGATGGTCTGCGCCTGTCCCACCACTGAGCGCAACCTGGGCGATGGCGTGGTGCCGGCCGACGAATACTTTAAGCATGACGTGGCGATCTGTCTGGGCACTGACAGTCACGCGCAGATCGATTTGCTGGAAGATGCACGCGAGCTCGAGTATCACCTGCGTCTGCAGAAACTCGAGCGCGCCGTGCTCGATCGGGGCAGTAGCCCGACCGTCAGGGAGGGCGCATCCGTCGGTGCGTCGGCCAGCCCCGAACCGTCATCGCTCGCTGCCTTGTTGTTCGAATGCGCTACGATTAACGGCGCCCGCAGCATAGGCTTGCCCGGCGGCACACTCGAGCCCGGTAAGGCCTCGGACTTTTTCACTGTCCGTCTCGATGATCCTGCCATCGCGGGCGCTGCGAACAACGAACTGCTGGCCTCCGTCGTTTTTTCGCTTTCGCGCGCGGCCGTGCGCGAAGTCGTAGTCTCAGGCAAGCCGATTGTCTCCGAGGGTCAACATTTGATCCAGGAAGAGATTGTCGACAGATTTGGCGACTTACAGAAGAAATTGTGGAGTTGAGCAAAATTGTGGAGTGCGCCGGCAGAGCGAAGCGGCGACGGCGCTTTGGTTTGTTTCAACTCGGGTAAGCCAAAGCGGTGTCGCGCTGCGCTTGCCACCGCACTCCACATCTGGCCCTGATCATGACTGTCCAGGAAACTCTTCGCGAACTCGTTGCGATCGACTCAGTTTCTCAGCGCTCGAACGCCGAGATCATTTCGTATCTCGCCAGGCGCTGCGAGGCCGCAGGTTTCCTGATCACTCGACTGCCCTACCTCGACGACCACGGCATTGAGAAGATCAATCTAGTAGCTCAAACCTCAGTCCCTGACTCAGCAACTGAAACAAATTCGACCTTAGAACTCGCTCTGGTCGGACACACTGACACTGTTCCTTACGATCCAACCTGGATCGAGGCCCTGCGGCTGACGGAAGGTGATGGAAAGTTGTTTGGCCGCGGCGCGTGCGACACGAAGGCTTTCATTTCAGCCGCGCTCACGGCAATTGAGAGTATCGATCTCTCAAAGTTGAATAAATCTCTGGCGCTGGTGTTTACCGCCGACGAAGAGATCGGTTGTCTCGGCGCCAGGCGCCTCGCGCAAGCGCACCCCTTCAGTGCTCGTTATGCCATCGTCGGAGAGCCGACTTCACTGCAACCCATGCGCGCCGGGAAAGGATACTGCCTGGCCGAGATTACCGTCCGCGGCCGCGAAGCACACAGTGCTTACCCGCAAATCGGCGCCTCAGCGGTCATGCGCGCGGCCCGTTTGATTGGACGCATCGAACAAATCGCCGAGCAGCTAAAGGATGACACGCGGGCTGGGTTCGATCCGCCCTATACCACCATGAATGTTGGTTTGATCGAGGGCGGGACGGCGAAGAACATCATCGCGGGGAAATGTAAATTCACTCTCGAGTGGCGGACAATTCCCGGGCAAGAGTCGGACTATGCTCTGGACCTGGTGCGACAAGCCGCCGCAGACCTGCGCCGGCAGGACGCGGATTTTGTTTGTGAAATTGACGCGGCGCGCGCGGATGAGAGTTTCGAGACGCGCGCCGATTCGCCGTTGGTAGAGTTTCTTCAAGGGGCCTCCGGCAAAGAATCGGGCGCGGTCGCGTTCGGTACCGAAGCGCCGAGCCTGATCGATCTCGGCGCGGAGGCCGTCGTCTTCGGCCCCGGAGACATCCGCGTGGCTCATCGCACCGGCGAGTTCGTTCCCATAGATCAACTCAACGAATGCGTCCGCATCCTTCAACTCTCCATCGAACACTTCTGCATGTAATGACGGAGCGCGGACATCCTGTCCGCCAGCTTGCTCAGCAAGCTCTAACCGACGCATCACATTTGCTGGAGGACCAAGTTCAGCAAAGAGTCGAAGGCGTGACTTCGACTCCTTGACGGGTATGAGCTTACTTTACGAGCTGGCGGACAGGATGTCCGCGATCCGATTTTCGCGATTATGCGGCAGCCCGTCGCTCGCTTATCATATCTCGGCCTTAAGTTCGCTTCGGAGATTACAAATGAAACCCAGGCTTCCTTCTCTGATATTCGCTGCTCTTGCAGTGGCCCTGATCTATTCTGAGTCGGTTGCGGGCAAACCTCGGACTGACGGCCCACCCGCAACCGCCATCACGCTCAGCGTCGACGCCACGGAAGCGCCCCGCAAACTTTTTCATGCGCGCATGACTTTGCCGGTTTCTCCGGGTCCTCTGACGCTGGTTTATCCGGAGTGGATTCCCGGTGAACATGGACCTACGGGTCCGATCGTTAATCTGGCGGGTTTGAAGTTTACGGCCGGCAGCAAGACTATTCCCTGGCGGCGCGACGATGTGGATATGTACGCATTCCATCTTGAAGTGCCCGCGGGTGTCAGAGAACTCGAGGTCGCACTCGATTTTCTTTCACCGACTTTTGCCGGAGGATTTACCGCCGGCGCCTCGACCACCTCACATCTCGCAATCGTTACCTGGAACCAGTTACTGCTGTATCCCGCAGGCACGAATATCAGCGACGTTACTTTCAAAGCGAACCTCAGTCTCCCCGCGGGTTGGAAATTCGGCACATCTCTTCCGGTCGCCAGACAGTCAGCCGGCAAAGTTGATTTTGCTCCCGTGTCGCTCGAACGGCTCGTCGATTCGCCGGTGCTGGCGGGCGAGTATTTTCTGGTGATTCCGCTGGCCGTGAATCCATCGAACGAGCTCGATATCGCGGCCGATAACCCGGCGGACCTGGAAATCAGTTCTGAGCTGGCTAACACACTCAAGCGTGTGGTCGCCGAAGCTGTCTCTTTGTTTGGCGCGACCCACTATGCGCACTACCATTTTCTGTTGACGTTGAGCGATCACACAGCTCACTTTGGGCTTGAGCACCACGAATCGAACGACAGTCGCGTGGCGGAACGCTCTTTGCTCGATTCGGCGTTACGAGACGTTTCACTGGGAGTGCTGCCGCACGAGTTTGTCCACTCCTGGAATGGAAAGTTTCGCCGGCCGGCCGGGTTGGCGACGTCGAACTATCAGGAGCCGATGAAGGGCGAGTTGTTATGGGTTTATGAAGGGTTAACCCAGTATCTCGGCAATTTGCTCTCCGCCCGTAGCGGGCTGTGGACCGCACAGCAGTATCGCGAACATCTCGCCCAAATCGCTGCTGATCTCGATCACAAACCCGGCCGCATGTGGCGGCCTTTGATTGACACCACCATCGCGGCCCAGATTCTTTACGGCGCGCCCGGTGAATGGGATTCGATGCGCCGCGGAGTCGACTTTTACGATGAAGGCTGGTTGATCTGGCTGGATACTGACACGAAAATTCGCGAGTTGAGCGGGGGCGCACGTTCGCTCGACGATTTCTGCAGGCGTTTTCACGGCGCGCCAAGCACCGGGCCCACGGTCAAAACCTATGGTTTCGAAGATGTCGTTGCTACGTTGAATGAGGTAGCGCCGTTCGACTGGCGCAACTTTTTGCTGGCGCGTTTGAATTCCACAGACTTCCATGCGCCGTTGGGCGGCATCGAAAGGGGCGGCTGGAAATTGGCGTATCAAACGACGCCCACGGGATTTTTGAAAGACCTGGAGCAGGTGCGACACGGCACTGAAATGGGCTATTCCATTGGGCTGCGGCTTAATGCGGACGGCTCGATTGCCGACGTGATCGAGGGCATGGCCGCGGCCAGCGCGGGCATTGGCCCGGGAATGAAAATACTGGCGGTCAATGGCAAGGCGTATTCACCGGAAGTCCTGCGCGAATCCGTCCGAGCGACAACCGATCCCCGGCAGAGACGAATCGAATTGTTGATCGACAATGAAGGTCACGTGTCGACTTATCCAGTAGCGTACGGCGAAGGAGAGAAGTATCCAGTGCTGGAACATGACGGATCAAAGCCGGACACGCTTGGAAAAATCATCGCGCCGCTGACGTGGAGTCGATAGTTGAGAGTGAAACGAATAGCCCCGGGCGTAGGCACGTCGATCCAGAAAAACATTTTTTGTGGCACAGACTTCATCTGGGCTGGTGGTGTCCTAAATTTGGTTTCGTGTTTTCTTCATATAGGATAAGAACGATCCACGAATCACACGAAATCGCACGAACCAAGCTCGTTCCGGCTTCGTGTGATTTCGGGGATCGCTTTACCTGGCAAGGCAGTCTCCAGGAATAGGACAAAACTGTCTGTGCTGACTAGATGACTAGAGTCTGTAACACTGGACGGTCTAAAGAGAATTTCAATTCTGAAATGGATTCATCAATGTTGTCGGTAAAATTTCTGTTGCCCCTACGGGGCTCGCATTTGTCTCTTAGATACAACCCCGGGCTTGCGCCCGGGGCTATTGTCTTCCGCCCGCGTCGCGGGCTCGTCGACGGACGTCTCTTGGGAAGTTTCTTCGGCATTGTGATTCTGCTCGCTTCCTTTTCGTCCGTCTTCGCCCAAACCATCGACGCACCGTTCCCGCAGGCGACTGAACTTCAACAGGGGCCGCCGCTGACGAACCAGGAGTTCGTCCAGTTGCTTTATCAATTGCCGAAGCATCCCGAAGCGAAGGACAGACTGGTTGACGATATCAGGAAGCGCGGTATCGCTTTTCCGGTTACCGACGGTTTGCGATCGCTCGTGGCGACTAAGAGCGGTAACGATGCGGCGTTGCAGCGCACTTTGGCTGAAGCTGATCGCCGTCGCACGAATCCGGTGGTTGCGTCGTTGCCGCCAACGGCTGAAGGTCTGGAGTTGCTGGCGCAAGCTCGCAAGGCCACGCTGGGCGCGGCGGAGACGATGCCGGACTATCTCGTCAAGCAGCAGATTATTCGTTCGCATGCCTATGGCCAGAGCAAGAACTGGGCTGTCTATGATCGGCTGAGCATCGCTGTCAGCTATCGTCAGACCGCCGGTGAAGATTACAAGTTGCTTTCCGTAAATGGCATGCCGGCGGCCGACGACCAGAGGTATGGTATCAAACTGGGCGGGACGATCTCGACTGGCGAATATGTTACTGCGTTGAGCGATCTCTTCAGACCCGACAGCCGGGCTGATTTCAGTATGGTCGATACTGATGTGCTGCGCGGGCGACGCACGATCGTCTATGAATACGAAGTCAAGAAAGAGTTTTCTCATCAGACCCTGGGATGGGGTGAGGGTGGATCGATTAAGCAGCAGACTGTCTCCGGTTATCGCGGAAGGATTTGGGTTGATCGCGAAAACGATCGCGTGTTGCGGCTCGAGGAGATCAGCACTGAAATCGATCCAGGTTTTCCCATTACTGCAGCCAGCACAATAATCGATTACGAATGGGTCACGATCAATGAGAAGGAACACCTGCTGCCATCACGCGCCGTCGTCGAACTGACCTCTCGCGATCGCGGTCAAACTGAGCAGACTCGCAATGAAATTCTATTCCGCGGCTATCGCAAGTTCGGCGCTGAAGTAAAGATCATCGATATCGACGAAAAGGATTTTCCGCCCGACAAACCCGAAGAGACCGAGCCAAAGAAACCCGAGAACGCGCCGGCCCTTAAGCCGCAACCAAAGAAACCGTAACGGGTGAAGGTGATCTGGTTTAGTTGCATCCGCGGCCCAGGTTTGAGTCGAGAGAGTGTAAGCGAACGAGGTCAGTTCCGGGAGCGGTAGCAACCGGTAGCGATATCGCTTATTCGATTCGCAACGTTGCGCTAAACTGACTATGCTTTATGGGCGAGGCGATGAGTGGTCGACTTTTGATGACGATTGAGCGCTTGTTGTGGCCCGGTCGCTACCGCTCCCGGTACTGACCTCAATCCGGCGCGAAGCCGAGTCATGGTTCTACTCCCGTCGATAAACCACCCCATTCTTCATCACAAACACCACCTTCTCCATCGCATGAATATCTTTCAAAGGATCGCCACTGACGGCGACGATGTCGGCCCATTTGCCGGGCGTTAGCGATCCAACGTTCTTGTCCCAGCCCAGCAGCTTCGCGCCGTTCATGGTGCCCGCGATGATTGCGTCCATCGGGCTCATGCCACCCCAATCAACCATCAGGAAGAACTCGCGCGCGTTCGTGCCATGCGGGATGACGCCCGCATCAGTTCCCAGAGCAATCTGAATTTTGTGAGCCACGGCCAGCTTTATGGATCGCCTGACAGCCGCCGCGGCCGCCAGGGCTTTTTCTGCGCGCAGGCCTTTCAGTACACCAGTCTTAGCTGCTCGCTCAACCGCTTCGGCGGCGGACAATGTTGGTACCAAAAAAGTACCGTTCGCGGCCATCATTTGCGCGCCTTCCTCATCCAGAAATGATCCGTGTTCAATTGAAGAGACGCCGGCACGCACGGCCAGCTTGATGCCTTCCGTTCCGTGTGCATGGGCAGCGACTTTGCGGTCCAGTTTGTTGGCTTCGTCGACCAGCGCTTTCAATTCTTCAAAGCTGTACTGTGTCGCGCCGACCGCGTCGCCCTCGGAAAGCACGCCGCCCGTCGCGCAGGTCTTGATCACATCGGCGCCGTATTTGATTTGATAACGCACGGCGGCGCGAATCTCTTCCGGGCCGTTGGCTACGCCGTCGATGGGCCCGAGTTGCAGCACACCCGGCCTGAATCCATTTTCATCACAGTGACCGCCGGTGATTCCAATTGCGTGCCCTGCCGTTTCCATCCGCGGTCCAATGGTCCAGCCTTCGTTGATGGCTTTGCGCAAAGCCATGTCGTCGAACTGCCCAGACGCGCCGACGTTGCGGACGCTGGTAAAGCCGGCCATCAAAGTGTCGCGCGCGTGCAGCACACCGAGGATCGCGCCGAAAGAATTATAGTCCCTGACCGGCGACATATCGCCTTCCGGATCGCCGAGCACGCGGCCGATAAGGTGCGTGTGCGCATCGATGAAACCAGGCAGCAGCGTGACATCGCCGAGGTCGATCACTTTCGCTCCTGCCGGGATGCGCATTGAACTCGAGTCGCCAACCGCGGTGATTCGGTTGTTCGTCACGATCATGACGGCATTCTTAATCGGCGCGGCGCCAGTGCCGTCAATCAGACGCGCGGCCTTCAGTGCGACGACACCTTTGCCTTCGGGTGGCTCAGGCCTGATTCCGATCGGCGTTGAGTTCTGCGGCAGCCCGGAAATGCAGAGACAAGATAGTAGGATCAGAGCGGTAACTATTCGTTTGAAGTTTCTCACTGGGGGTCCTTCTTTCATTTGTAGCGCAAATTGATAATTTGCGGCCCAAGCTGGCAGCTGGCGATACAGCCGACGCATTCTAGTTGAGATTTAATCCATACGCTATTGAATTAAAGGAGGGCTGGATCTCCGTTCATAGAATTCTCTGCGCAACCTCCGCGCCCTCTGCGTCTCGGCGGTGAACAGTACGCGAATACATTCACCGCAGAGGTACGCTGAGGGGGGCGCAGAGAGAAATGCTCGCTACGCATCTGAGATGGTCTCTCCGAGATTGCTCCATCGCCAAACAAAGGCTATGGTTGTGCAAATCAACTTTGCTCGCTTGTGTTCCGGAGTCAGCAATGAGCATCAAGTTCCCACATCTCAGGCTTTGCCTTCTGCTTTTATTTTCGTTCGCGTTGTTTGCGTCTTCATCCGGCCTGGCGCAGGAGGACCAGCAGGCCAAGACACAGAAGGAAACCGAAAAGCGCCAGGAGTTGGAACGCAAGACGCTCGCGATGCTGGATGACGTGGCGACTCAGGCATTGAGTCTGAAGTTGCCAGAGAACCGTTCATTCGTCCTGACCGGCGCCGCCGATCTATTGTGGCCGCATGACGAGAAGCGCGCGCGCAATTTGTTCTGGGACGCGCTGAACAATCTCATCTCCGCGAATGCCTCAACCGCCGAGGAATTGAAGGACCCGGCAGCGAAAGACGCGACGGCTAAAGACTCAACCGCGAAGCGTTCGGTGAGTGAGAAAGTCCTAAACCGATATTATGCGATGTTTTCTGCGCGCCAGGATTTTCTGCGCAAAGTCGCGCAGCGCGATCCGCAACTCGCTATGGACATGTTGCGCGCCACTAAATTGGCCATGCCGGACTATCAGAATGCCGGTTACCATTTGCCCGACGATCGCGATCTGGAACAGGACATCGCCAACCAGATCGCTACGCGCGATCCAAAGCGTGCCTTGGAGCTGGCGCGCGAAAGCCTGGCGAAGGGACTCACGTTTCAAGCCTATGGAGTTTTGCTCCAGCTCAACGAGAAGAACCCAGAGGCGGCCCAGGAATTCGCCGGCGACGTGATTGACAAGATCCAAACCAGCAACGTCGCGACGGACACTACCGCGTTCGGGATGGCCATGATGCTTCTGCAACTCAGCAGATCTGTTCCCGCTACAGATGGAAACACAGCAAACTTTGGTTCCGATCGAGTCAAGCTGAGCGATGACCAAAGACGAGCGCTCGTTTACATTCTTACTGATGCCGTCGACAACGCCACGGTGAATTCGAATCTACTGGTCGGAATCATGGGCGTCATGCCGGACATTGAGCAACTTGCTCCTGATCGGGCCGCCAAAGTGAAAGCGAAATTTGCCGCCCGCCCGTTAACGAAGGAAGAGGGACAGCGGGGACAATTGGACTCGTTGTTTAGCAAAGGCACGCCGGAGGATTTGATCAAGGCCGGCGCCGCGGCTACCGGCGACATGCGTAAGAGTCTCTTTCTAAGTGCCACCAGTTTGGCAGTCAACAGCGGTAAAGCCGACGCGCTGCGGGAGTTTATCAAGCGTCAGGTTGCGGATGAGTCGCAGCGAAATGATCTGAATGATTTGATAGATGCGCAACAGATGAGCTCGTCCCTGGCCAATGGCGATGTCGAAGAGGCGAAAAAATTGCTGCCGACAATTCGGCTCAAGGAAAAACGCGGGATGGTGATGGCCGAGATGGCGTTGCTACTTGAGAAAAATGGCAAGCACGAGGAAGCCTTAAAGTTGTTGGATGAGGCACACACGCTGGTCAAGCTGGATCTTACCAGTCAGTCCCAGTCGGACGCGTTGTTGGCCGTGCTCCTCGCCGATGCAATCATTGATCCGGACAGGGCGTTTGCGGCCATTGAGCCGGTCGTCGATCAGGCGAATGATAACCTCGCGAAGCTCCTCCTAATCGACAAGCTGATCAAGACCGGCTTTGTGAAAGACGGTGAGATCGTGCTGCAGCGTCCGGGAATATTCTCGATGGACTATGCGGTTTTTAAGTACGGCAAAGGTGTGGTGGCATTGGCGAACGCGGATTTTAACCGTACCAAAGCATTGACCGATCGCCTGCAACGAAATGAACTGCGTGTCATGGCGCGATTGCTGATGGTTCAGTCCTTGATGCGCAACGTTGAACCGGCCGAAAAGAACAACACGCAATAATGCTTGGCGCCACTTAGTCTTGATCCGCACTTCGTTGCTTGTCCGCGGGCGCCAGGTCACATCATCAACCACATACGAACATCCCGTCGTGGCCTGTTTTGAGATCTGCATGTCAGAAGACGATTCACGAACTCACACGAAACTTTTTTCGCGCCCATTTCGGGTGATTTCGTGGATCGCTCGTGCTCGTGGAAAGGGCTACAAAAGCAATTTAGTGGACTACCGAAGATCTACAAACCATTACGCAGCGGTTACAGCAAAGGTTAGTTTGATGAGTAAAGGAAATCGCGTTACCTGGTTGGCCTTTATCGTGGTTGCGGCCTTCTTCTCACTGGCCTTGCTCAAATCAACCAGCGAGGTTGAGTACGAATTCGCCGGCACTGGTGCTGCGGCCGCAGTGCCCACGCCGGCCGCGACCCGGCCGAGAACGGTCATGCAGGAGCCAGCGCTGCCCAGTCTCGGCCCCGGCGCCAGTCTGCACGGCAAACGGCTTTTCCCTCCCGACAATCCCTGGAATCAGGACATCTCCAACTCGCCAGTGGATCCGAACTCCGCGAATCTGATCAAGAGCATTGGAATTGATGATCGGCTGCATCCGGATTTTGGCACCGTCTGGAACGGCGCGCCGAATGGCATTCCATACATTGTAGTCGCGGGCGGTCAGCCGCTGGTGCCGGTGAGCTTTAGATCTTTTGGCGGCGAGAGCGATCCTGGTCCTTATCCGGTTCCGCGAAGTGCGCCCATTGAAGGCGGCCAAAACGGGAAGGGAGATCGGCACGTCCTGGTTATCGATCGCGATCGTTGGAAACTATACGAATTGTTCTCTGCCTTCCCGGTGAATAATGGCGCGAGTTGGATTGCCGGGAGCGGTGCGGTCTTTGATTTGAGTTCGAACGCGCTACGCCCTGAGGGCTGGACCTCAGCAGATGCGGCCGGACTGCCGATTTTTCCCGGTCTGGTTCGCTATGACGAAGTAATCGAGCAGCGCGAGATCAAACATGCTTTACGCTTCACTGTGGGGCGATCGCGAAAGGCTTACGTTTATCCGGCGCGCCACTTTGCCAGCGGCGATCCCGATCCCAATCTCCCTCCGATGGGGATGCGCGTACGCCTGAAAGCTTCGTTTGATATCTCAAGTTATTCCGCCGCGAACCAGGTCATTCTCCGGGCGCTGAAGAGGTATGGAATGTTCGTCGCCGACAATGGCCCCGGCTGGTTCTTAAGCGGCGCTCCCGATCCACGCTGGAGCAATGACGACCTGGGCCTGTTAAAAAACATCAAGGGATTCAACTTTGAAGTTGTGCGAATGGGGCCGGCGGTGACCAGGTGAAGAGGGTCGCTGGTCGCATTCTCTCATTAGCACCGTTGCTTTAGCGCGGTGAATTGGACGCGCCTACGAAAGCCGGAAACCGTTTAAATGGTTTTCATTCCACATCCAACCCGTAATCACCGGCATAAAGCCGCGGTGCTAATGAGATTAATCAGCAGACTCATTTACTGTCCGGCGTTTTTTCACCCAGACTCTTCATCATGTCCTCCAGGAACTTGTCGAGGGCAATTTTCCATTCGCCGTTTTCCTTGACGAACGGCAGCGGGTCCCACTTGTTCGTCTTCTCGTTCTTGACCTCGAGCGTCGCAGTGTCGCCGTTTATTTTCTCGTTGCGCGTCTCTGGCATTTTTTCGGATTTATCATCCTTGTCGACGTCCTTCAGCATTTCGTCGGTGGTCTTGTTTTGTTCCTTGGCCAGCTTGTCGAACATATCCAATGTGCCCTTTGACAACGTCTTCTTCATGGCCGGGACGTCTTTCTTCTTCGAAGCTTCATAGAACGCTTTAAAGGTGGCAGTGGGTGTCGAACCGCCAAGCAGACTACAAGCTGACACCGAGAAAACGACGGCGAGCGCGGCGCACAATGCATTAATCCTATGGGTATTCATCTGGAGGGGTCTCCTTCTTCTCAGGCAAGTTTAGTTTTCGGGCCGCGCTAATATACGTTTTCGGGATCAGTAAGGGCAAACGAAACGGTTCCGGGTCTTTTGTTCTTTACCGGAGCTACGGCTAAAGTAAACACGCAGATTGAGCCATGGGTGTCGCGAAGCTAACAGATTTGAATACGGTTGTCCCTGACAGCAGGTACGCACGCGTGGAGCGCGAGCGGCGCTATCTGTTGGCGGACTTGCCTGATGGATTGACGCGCGCCGATCATCATCTCCAAATCACGGATAACTATCTTACCGGCACGCGGCTGCGCATACGCAAGGTGCGCGATCCGCGGACCAATAAATGGGTGGCAAAGTTTACGCAGAAGTTCGCGCCTGATACGAAAGATCTCTCGCGAACGATGATCACGAGCACTTATCTCAACGCGATTGAGGCAGAGACTCTCGCGCTCTTTTCGGCCAACGAAATCCGAAAAAACCGTTATCCTTTTGAGTTTGGCGGGCAAAAGTTTTCTGTCGATATGTTTCTCGGCGATCTGTTTGGATTGGTGCTGGCCGAGACGAGTTTTGAGACTGACGAGGAAATGGACGGCTTTCCGAAGCCATCGTTCGCGCTTGCGGACGTCACCAACAATGAGATATTCAGTGGCGGCAGACTAAGCCAGCTAACTTTTGCGGAGGTTCGCAAGGAAATTGAGCGAAGCGGTTTGATTACTCCAGGGTCCAGAGGATGACTGTTGAGCTGAGAGCTGATTTTGCGTTAACGAATGAACATACTAAAAACTAATTGGAACCCGTTTCATGATTTTTCGTGTGGCTTCGTGGATCGATTTCTTTGCCCAGTGAAGAACGATCCACGAAACCACACCAAACTGCACGAAATAAAGCGCCTCGTAAGTGTCATTTGAAAGACCCTGCACTAGATCGAATTGAACTCTACAACGAAGGATTGAATTCAGATGCGAACTACCGGTCCCGTACTTTTCCTTGGCATTGCTCTTATCAGTCTGGGTGCGTGTCGAAAGCCGGTTGGCCCTCAGCCGGCTGCTAACAGCAACGACGCGGCCGTGCATGAAGCGCCCGTAGGCGGCAAGGCCATGACCGGCGATAAATTTTATTTTCGTGGCACGATTGCGAACAACCTCGCGATTGAAATGACGCTCACGCGCGATGCCGATCGCCTGACGGGAACTTATTTCTATCCAAAGGTCGGTAAGAACATCAACCTCGCCGGCACAGTTGATAAGGACGGCAACGTCCAGTTGAAAGAGTCGGATGAGAGCGGCAAGGACACCGGTATATTCAAAGGGAAGTGGAAACCGGCCACTGATTCGCCCGATCCTGCCCTTAACGAGATCGATGGCAAATGGTCAAAGCCCGACGGCACGAAGGAGACCGCGTTTCAGGTATTCCAGCAGCCCATCGCATTCGCCGCCGCAGTACGCGTCACTCCCAAGGTGATCAAGGAAGCAAATAAAGCCAAGCACTATACGGTTGATGCCGAGTATCCACAGATAGAAGGCGATACCCGTTTTGATAATTTCAATCGCGAGGCCCGGAGCCTGATTACCAAAGACGTCGCCGCCTTCAAGACATCTGAGACCTCAGAGGAAACTGTCACCGGTAGCGAGACTCCGGCAGAGACAATGGATTCGACTCTGGACATCGGCTATGAAATCCGCTACGCGACCGACGACTTGATCAGTGTCGAGTTTACCGAAGGCTCGTACGAACGGGGCGCAGCGCATGGCAACAGCAACACAACCGTCGTGAATTATGACGTCAAGAATGGGAAGAAGCTGGCGCTGGCCGATCTCTTCAATCCCAAGTCAAACTTTCTAAACGTCATTTCGGACTATTGCTTAAAGGATTTGAGAGAGCGATCCAAGAAAGACAAAGACGCGATGTTCGACGAGGAGATGATGAAATCGGGGGCGTCGCCGCGAGCCGACAACTATCGGGCCTGGGCCATTACAAAGAAAGGCTTGTGGATTACTTTCGATCCTTACGCGGTGGCGCCGTATGCCGCGGGCCCGCAACACGTTCTGGTTCCATACTCGGCTTTGAAAGTTATTCTGAAACCGGATGGCACAGTAGCGCCATTGGCAAAGTGAATCTTTGGAGTGCGGTGGCAAGCGTAGCGCGACACCGCTTGGGATTTGGTGGCAGTTATCGAGTGATAACAACCAAAGCGCCGTCGCCGCTGCGCTCTGCCGGCGCACTCCAGCGCTCAGTCCCTTAAACCGAAATGACCATTGTTTTTCGCGCTTCGCGCTCAGGCGGACAGGATGTCCACTCTCCACGCAGGTGCGCTCTTCTATTTATTGCGCCGATTCTTTTGAGCTACCAACAGCCGATACGCCTCGGCCCGTTTCATTCCCAGTTCGCGAGCGGCCTTCTTTAAAGCCGCCTTTGCGTCGAGGCCTTCACGCTCTAAGTCGCCCACCCTTTCAATCAGTCTGCGCGGCGCGGTTTCTTCAGTCGTCGCGGCTTCATCAATTCCTGCCCCGCCGATCAAGAGAACCATTTCGCCGCGTGCCGTCTCAGCGAATCGTTGACTCAAGTCATGTAAGCTGCCCCGCGCGATCTCTTCGTGGATTTTAGTCAATTCGCGTGCGACTGCTGCCGGGCGATTTCCCAGCACATCAAACGCGTCCGCCAGCGTGGCGGCGATACGGTGTGGAGCTTCGTAGAAGATTAGGGTCGCCGGAACCGCGCGAAGTTCTTCCAGCTTGGCGCGCCGGGCATTGGTCCGCGCCTGCAGAAAGCCGGCAAAGAAAAACTGATCGCAGGGCAGTCCGGATGCGACCAGCGCGGTGACGAACGCCACGGGTCCGGGAATCGGAACAACAGAAAGACTCAATTCGATGGCGGCATTGGTTAGGCGAAAACCGGGGTCGTTTATCAGCGGCGTGCCAGCGTCTGAAACCAGGGCGACGTTCTTTCCTGAGACCAGCAGCTTGCAGATCTGTTCCGACCGTTCGCGTTCGTTGTGTTCGTGATAACTGATTGTCTTTGTTTTGATGCCAAAGTGGTTCAGCAGCACCCGCGTCCTCCGCGTATCTTCGCAGGCCACGAGGTCAACTTCGCCCAAAATGCGGAGGGCGCGTTGCGTGATGTCTTCCAGATTGCCGATCGGCGTCGCGACGATGTAGAGAGTGCCGGTCATGTGTCGGGCATTGTGGCATTGCCAGCCGGATGGAACAAAAGCCCCGCTCGCTTGTGAGGAAGCGGGCAGGGCTACGGTGAGTGCATTTTGATCACCTTTTCATAAACACCGCGACTTTAACCCGGCGAATTTAGGCCGATCATCGTATCTGAGTTTAGTAAGGCACGCTCAGACCGTAAGCGTCGGCCAGGACATGGAGACTCGATCTGAGGTCGCTCAGGTCGGCATCCACGTTGGCGCTGCCGGTGCGCAACCGCAGATAACGATCAAGTTGAACCCCGCGATTCAAAACCACCTGTGCTTCATCGACACTGCGATTCAAAGCCCGTCCGTCATTCGAGTCGTTCCTTAGCTGTCTGACAGCGCGCCGAAAGTCTCGTACTTGCGCAACGGCAGTGTTGTCTACAGTCCTGAATTGAAAGATACCGAGGATTCTGCGCCCTGGTGTGAAGTTCAAATCACTCTCCAATCGGGCGCTCGAATTTTCGAGACGGTAAATTGCATCTCGGGCATCACGCCGATTCACCCGATCGTACTGATCCCGGTTGTCGTTATTGTACCGATCACGGTTATAGACCTGGGCCGATGCCCCGAGGGGAATTGCCAGGATTAGCAGAGCCGCTGCCATCAGCAGCTTAGTTAGAATTCTGTGTCTCATTTCTTCCTCCCTCCTTTTTGATCACAAAACACCTCAATGATGCGATGATTGCGGACCTAAGGAAGTGCGCGCCGTCCGAAAAAAGCGCGGGCATCACAAGTAAGTCGTAAGCCTATTAGAAGAAAGGCGACCAACGTTATGATTCACTTAGCAAAATGTATAGATGATGGCGGATTTGAGATTCGGTGAGGGGTGTTCGTGTCTGGGTCTTATCAATGACCAGCCACTGCGGCGAGCCGCAGGTGGAAGGGGACAGAATGAGTTCAGCATTCGCATGAGGCCGGCCAAAGTGCTTGATATTGGCGCAGGCCAGTCCATCTCCGCGCACGAACCCATCAACCGGCTTTCGTGGCCAACCGCTTTCCACTGCCAGCGAGCGTACTCCCCGTCGCAGCGTCAGTTGAGTTCCAACCATGGTCGCAGAGTCGCGACGGAAAGTATGCGGGTCGTGTCTTTCAATTTGAATACCCGCGCCTTTGCGATTGGCTTCACCTGCGAGCGCAGTCAGCGTAGCCGTTAGCCAATCGATCGCCGTGCGGCGCAGCAGATCGTTCTTCGAACGCAGATCGAGATAGCTGGCTATGTCCGCGCGACCGGTCGTGCGCGCGCGGCGCGCCGCTTCGGCCAGCGCTAGCTCCCATGCTTCCTCGAGTTCGCTCATTGTTTGATTATGTGGCACAGACCTCAGTCTGCGATCAAGTGCCGAAGGCCAGTATCGTGCGCGAAGTGGCCTAAGGTGATGAGGTCAGTACCCGAGAGCGGTAGCGACCGGGTCTAAGTTATTAGCAAAATCAGAATCGCGAATTATTATTACCCGGTCGCTACCTCTCTCGGTACTGACTCCATGACATCCGACGGAAATTAGGTCACTATCGTCGCGCCACTGGTTTTCCTTTTGCTCGCTGATCGATGTTATCATGCCCGCCCTATTTGTCTCTCCTTGGATCTTATGTTGATTTCACACTCTTCGATGGCGACAATCGTTTAAATGAAGGATTGCCGTAATAGAAATTTCGCGCGCGTCGCTGCTCTGCTTTTTCTTTTGTTTTCAGTTGATCGGCTGTCGGCCCAGCAGCCGCGTCGAATCAACATTCGGACCGCGACTCCCGCGCCGTCAAAGGACTCTCGTCCGCGGCTGGTGCTGCTGATCATCGTCGATCAATTTCGCTATGATTATTTGACTCGTTTTGGGGATCTATTCGGCTCGCGCGGCATCGGTCGCTTAATGCGACAAGGCGCTTCGTGGACCGAAACGAACTTCGATCACGTGCCGACTTTCACCGCGCCCGGCCATGCGGTTTTCATGACCGGCGCCTGGCCTTCACAGACCGGCATCATCGCCAATGAATGGTACGAGCGCGATACGGGACGAAGAGTCAAGTCCGTGACCGACGACAGCACCAACAAGTTGGCCGGCAAACCTGGCGAGAAGGGATACAGCCCCAGGCGCCTGCTTTGTTCGACCGTCGGCGACGAGTTGCGGATAGCCGACGGCGATCGATCGAAAGTCATTGGAATTTCAGCCAAGGATCGTTCTGCGATTCTGCCTTCAGGCCGGCGCGCTAATGCTGCTTACTGGTTTGGCACCGACAATGGAAACATGGTTTCCAGCACCTATTATTTCGATCGGGAGCCTGGCTGGGTCGAACACTTTAATACTCGTCATCTCGCCGATCATTGGTTCGGCGCACACTGGGATCGTCTGTTACCAGAATCCGAATATCTGAAGCGCGCGGGTAAAGACGATGTACCGTGGGAGAATCTGGACAAGTCTTCGAACGATACTAATTTCTTTCCGCACGTGATCACGGGCGGAGCTACGAACCCGAGCAGATTTTTTTACAAAGCGCTGGACTACACTCCGTTTTCGAACGACCTGCTGGTAGCTTTCGCCGAAGAAGCAATTACCAACGAAAAACTTGGAGACGACGCGGACACCGATCTGCTGACGGTGAGCTTTTCCGCCAACGACTATGTGGGCCATCGATTTGGGCCGTACAGCCAGGAGGTGATGGATATGACTCTCCGTGTCGATCGGCAAATCGGGACATTGTTGGATTTCGTCGATGCGCGGGTAGGGTTGCAAAACACGGTGGTGATATTCAGCGCGGATCATGGCGCGTCGCCGGTGCCTGAGCAGGCAGCCTCGATGAAACTCCCCGGCCACCGCTATCAGAAGGTCGACTTGCGCCAGCTTGTCGAGGAAGGATTAAAGGCCAGGTATGCTCGCAAGGATCGTCCCGCCAACGACTACATTCAGAGCTTTATCAGCAGGGGAGAGCCTGAGGCTGGCTTAATCAACAACAACTTTTATCTCAATCGCGCCGCCTTGAAGCGCGACGGGATTGATCTGGATGAATGCGAGCGCGTCGTAGGCGAGTCGTCCATGCGCATGCCCGGCGTTGCGCGCTATTTCACTCGGGCCCAGCTGCAAAACGACTTGATATCTCAAAATGATCCGATTGCCCGGCGGGTCCTAAACGGTTTTTATCCGGCGCGCAGCGGCGACGTTATTGTGGTTTTTGAGCCCTACAACATTTTGTTCGATCTACCCGAGGATCCGACCGATCCACTTTCGACCGCGACGCACGGTTCGCCTTACAGCTATGACACGCACGTTCCATTGATTATCATGGGGCGGGATTTTGCCCGGGGCACTTATAACCAGGCAGCGACGCCCGCGGACATCGCGCCGACGCTTGCGGGTCTTCTCGGATTGCAGGCGCCAAGCTGTTCTATTGGCCGGGTGTTGTCGGAAGCGTTGATTAATAACAAAATAACTCGATGACGTTCAAACAATAATCTTAAGCAAACCACCAGGAGCTTCCGGGTGGAATAATGAATTCTCTCCCTCTCCCTTTGAGAGAGGGTCGGGAAGAGGGCATGACGCAGCAAAGCCCCCACCCAACCCTCCCCCAAAGGAGAGAGGGCAAGCGCACAACTTTCGTTTCAAAATAGTTACCCAATGAAACTACCTTTAATTAATCAGCGCGCAATCATACTGGTGCTGTTGCTCTCGATCGTTGTCTTGTTTTGGTTTGGCGCAAATCTGAGGGCTCATGCGCAGGCAAAGCTTCCTGCCGCAAGCGGGCACATCAACGATTTCGGCGAAGTGCTTGACACCGCGACCCGGGACCGTTTTGAAAAGATTCTGGACAATCTCAAGCAACGAACTGGAATCGACTTTGTGATCGCTACCGTCAAGAATACCGGTTCGGAAACTCTCTATGATTATTCTCTCCGGCTTGCCAACGATTGGAATATCGGCGTCATGACAAGTCCAAAGAAGAGCGTCCTGCTCACGATTTCGGGTGACAGCGGAGACTTCCTGGCGCACATCAGCCGGGGCGCTCGCGCAGATCTGCCTGACGGACTCATCGGCGACATGGGGCAGCGCATGCAGGAAAGAATAAAGAGTGCGGGTTACAGCGAAGGGATGCTCGCTGGAATCAAGACGTTTGCTAATGGCCTGGGCGCGCGAAACAATTTTACGTTTGCAGATCTGGACGCACAACCGTCAGGAAGTCTCCCCGCGGAAAACCAGATCGCCCAACAACAACGACCACGAACAGTCGCGAGCCCCTCTGCACAACCAACAGAAACGCCGGTGGCGCCACCGACCGAAACACCGGCAGCACGAGCAACCGAAACACCCGCAGCTCAGCCCACTGAGACTCCGAAAGCTCAGGCCACGGCGACCATTGTTCCGGCAGCTGAGCCAACGCAAACGGCTGCAACACCGGAGGCGTCGGCGTCGCCGCCAGCAAAGCCTGCGGAGACTCCGGCTATCTCACCGCCATCAGGGCCCGCGGCGGCGCCATCGCCCAGCACATCACCGCAAGCGACTGAAAGCCCGGCGCCCATCGCCGAAAAGACGCCGGCCCTGATTGACAGTCCTGCCGCGCAGGCGTCACCCGGCGCAACCGAGACGGGGGATAATTCGACGACGCCGGCCCGATCATCATCGCCGGATCGAAAAACGGCTATCACGCCGGCTAGTCCCGAGGACGAAAAGGAAGCGGTCGAAGTTACCCTGGCACTCCCACCCGACAAGAGAATCGACGCGCTGAAAGCATTCATCGCTGCCCACCCGCAGTCGTTGGCGGCGCCAAGGGCAAATGAGTTGATTGTGGTGGCCCACGCAATGCTGGGCGATCAGAAGTTGCAGACCGGCGATGTTGACGGCGGCCTGCAACAGTTCCGTCTGGCCATCTCTGAGGCTCCGAGCGATATGCCGGATCGCCTGTTTACGGAAGTGATCGCGCGCATTCCCGCCAATCTATTTCTGCGCGGACAAAGTGCCGCGGCGATCGAATCGGCCCACCAGGCTGAGGCGCTAGCCAAGTTGAACCCGAAACGGCTGGCAGCCGTCGCCGGATTCTATCTCATGATCGAAAATGTAAATGAGGCGACCCGGCTGGCTGAGTTGGCGATCCAGGCAGGGCCCGACTCTGCGGTCGCGCACCAGGCCCTCGGCGAAGCCCGGCACATAGCATTGCGTCTGGACGATGCCGAAAGTGAATTCGCGCGCGCTCTGGCCCTCGATCCAAAGTCGTCCGGCGCCAGAATATCCCTGGCCAATCTGAAACGCGGCGCCGGTAAGTTTGAGGAAGCGCTTGCTCTTTACCGCGAGCAATTGCAAGGCGATCCGAAAAGCATCGCGGCTCACGCCGGGTTAGTCGTCTCGCTCCTCGAGTTGGGCAAAAAGACCGAGGCCGATCAGGAACTCAGCGCGGCGCTGCAGGACAAAGATCAATCTCGAAACCTGCCGTTGTTGGTCGGAGCGGCCTACTGGTTTGTGGCCCACGATGACGCGGCGCGTGGGCTTGAGTTGGCGGATAAGGCGGTGGCGCTTGAGCCGAGATATTACTGGGCGCAGATTGCTTTGGCGCGCGGGCTGATTGCCGACAGACGGCCACAGATGGCCGAGCGATCTTTGCGCTTCGTGCGGCAATTCAGCCGCTTTCCGACGCTTGATTACGAATTAGCTAACATGCTCGCAGCCATCGGACTGTTTGACGATGCTGCTACTGAACTGGCGCGTTCATTTACCTTAAAAGACGGACAGATCGAGACGATGCTCGCCGGGCGCAGCGCGGCGCGGGCCGCCGGCTTCATCGAACTGCTCAGCTCTGAGCGTCGGGCAGTGATCTTTCAACCAAGGCCGGCCGACACGGAGGCCAATGCCAAAATGCTGAAGGCGCTCCTCGCTCTGAACACCGCTTTGAATCAGCCGGAAGGCAGCACGCCGAACGAAGACGAGTTAGCCGCTATCGCAAAGGACTTTACCGCCGGCGACGACATCATGCGCACTTACCGTCAACTCTATGTCGCCCAAAAATTCCTGAGCAAGGGCGTAGCGCTGGCGACGGTGATCGATTTGATGGACCGGGCGACAAGTGGCGTCGAAGCCGCGCTGAGCGCGCCGAACGCGACGCTCGCCGTGCAGCCCGATGAATACAAAGATATTCGCGCGCGGGCGTTTGCCCAGGGCGGCACGCCTCAGATTCCCGAGGCGCCGCGCGCCGCACTGTCCAGGCTCTTGCGCGGTCGCATCGAGGATTTCGCCGGGGTGGCGCTTTTCAAACTGGACAGGGCCAATGACGCAGTGTTGCGCCTGCGTCGCGCAGTCAACGCCGCTCCTGAAGGAACACCACTGTGGCGGGCGGCCCTGTGGCATCTCGGCGGCGCGCTCGAGGCGACCGGCAAAAACGATCAGGCATTGCTCTATTACATCAAGAGTTATGTGGCCGGCGTTCCCGATCCGGCCCGACGTTCAGTGATTGAAAATGTTTATAAGAAGGTCAACGGGTCGCTGGATGGACTCGACGACAAGATCGGGCCGGGCTTTACGACGGCGACCTCGAGTCCCAGTCCGACATCGTCGCCTTACTAATTCGGAGCGCGGACATCCTGTCCGCCAGCGAGCGAAGCTCGCTAAGACGTTTCGGCAGGAGATTGCTTCGGTCTTTTCGCGCTTCGCGCTCAGGCGGACAGGATGTCCGCGCTCCAGCACGTATAGAGAGACACCCGCGAGTCTTGCGAGCTCGCGGGTGCTTCGTTGTTGATGTGAAGTAACGAACGGCCGGGCTACTGCCCTGTCGTCGAAGCAGTCCGCATAGGTTTCCCGTCGCCATCGTATTCGATGACAGTGCCAAACTTGGCCAGAACCTCGCGAGTCTTGGTGGCGTCGCCGACGGCTACGATTTGCAGATGACCCAGGTCGATATATTTCTGCGCCACGCGCTGCACGTCGTCGGCAGTAATCGATTCGACCTTCTGTGGGTAAGTGTCCCAGTAGTTGGCCGGCATGCCATAGAGTTTCTGCGTGATGATATTCTGCAGAAGTTGCCCGGGGTTCTCCAGCGACAGTGCAAAGCCGCCCACGATCGAGCGCTTGGCGTTTTCCAACTCGTTGTCAGAAACCTTCTCGTTGCGGATGCGGTTGAACTCGCTCATGAACTCACGCAGCGCTCCTTCCGTTGCATCCGTGCGCACCGGAGCATTGGCTACGAACGTACCGCGATACTTCGAGCTGTTAAAGCTGCTGCCTACTGAATACGCATAGCTCTTATCTTCACGGATGTTCAGGAACAGACGCGAAGATCCGCCGCCGCCCAGAATCCGATTCATCACGGCCATCGCGGCGTAATCCGGATCGGTGCGTTCGATTCCCAATGCGCCGATCTGAAAGACCGTCTGGACTGAACCGGGGCGATTGATAAGATAAATCTTCGCTTCGGATTGTGCCGGCACCGCGGGAATGACGGTTGCGGGCGCTGCGCCTTGCTTCCAATCAGCGAATGCCAATTCAAGTTTTGGCAGAATCTCCTTGAGTGTCAGATCACCGACAATTGCCAGCATGGCATTGTTAGGCACGTAATTCTGATCGTGAAAGCGCATCAGGTCGGCCGTCGTGATTTTCTTGATGCCTTCGGCGGGCGGCAAGACAAGTGAAGCCGGATGAGTTCCATAGATCGCCTGGTTCAGGCGTTCCTGCGCCAGAAATGCAGCCTGTCCGCGAATCTGTCCCTGTCCGGAGATTGTGCGGGACTTGTAGCGCTCGACTTCCTCAGTCGGGAATTTCGGCGTGCGGACTACTTCATTAAACAAGTCGAGGACCTGATCGAAGTTTTCCAGCAATCCTGCGGCAGTAACGCTGGTAGTGAACCCGGAGAGGGCCGAGTTAGCGGCGATGGTGGCGCCGATCGTATCCAGCTGCTCAGCCAACTCGCGGCTGGTGTGTTTCGCTGTGCCTTCACGCAAGAGCGTGGCGGTAGCTCCAGCTAGTCCGTGCATGTCCGCCGGATCGGAGAGTCCGCCGCTCATCACGACCATCTCCATTGAGAAGGTGGGCACGCGATGGTTTTCCAAAACCACCACACGCAAGCCGTTCTTCAGCGTGACCTCCTGAGCTTTGGGCAGCTTAACTCTCAGGATATTTTTGTTTACTGGAGCGCGTCCTTTAAGAACCGCGCCTTTCATCGTTCCGGTCTGCGGAGCCAGCGCTCCTTGCGCTGCGGCTGTGCCGACAAAAGAAGCGATGGCCATCACCGCTGTCAGAAATTTCGTTTTGGTGTTTGTCATTGATCCGTCCTCCTCTTACTACTGCTGCATTCCGCCGGACTGCATTCCGCCACGCGCGCCGCCCTTGGGCACTGTGATTACTACGGTCCGATTGGTTTGCATCAAATACTTATTGGCGACGCGCTGTACGTCTTCTTTGGTAACCGCGGAAACTTTGTCGAGCCGGGTATTGATTAGATTGGGATCGCCGTAGTAGACGGCGTACTGTCCAATCGAGTTGGCGCGGGCCAGAGAGCTTTGCAGTCCATTAATAAAGTTTCGCCGCGCGCCATTTTTGGCCTTCTGCAGTTCCCAATCCGCGATCGGTTCTTTCTGCAGCCGGGCAATCTCATCATAGACCGCGGCTTCAACATCCTCGCTCTTCACGGCGGGCCGCAATGTAGCGGTCACGTAAAAGCCGCCTACGCCGCGAGTCTCCTGCGCATTGCTGTTAATGCTGATGACCATCTCTTTCTCTCGCAAAAGTTTCTGGCTCAGACGCGAACTCGACGAGCCGCCGCCGCCGCCAAATCCGCCGCCACCGCCCAGAACGTTGGCAAGGACTTGTAAGGCGTAAAAGTCGGCAGTGTTTCCGGGCAAAGTTTTGTAAGCGATCGAGACCCGCAGCGCCCGCGCCAGCATGTCGTCAACTGAAGTGCGACGTTCAGCCTTTTGTTCCGGCTCAGTCATATCAACCGCCGGAGGCTCGGCCTGGCGCGGAATATTCTCGAAGTACTTCTTGATCGTCGCCAGAGCGTCGGCCGATTTGAAATCGCCCACCACCGTGAGCACTGCGTTGTTCGGCGCGTAGTACATTTTGAAGAAAGCCTGCACATCCGCAACCGAGGCCGCATTCAGGTCAGCCATCGAACCGATCGTGTCATGCTTGTAAGCAAAGTTGTCGTACATCAGTTCCTGCTGAATTTCGCCGGACTTGCCGTAGGGCGCGTTGTCCAGACCTATGCGGCGCTCTTCCTGCACCACATTGCGCTGGTTGTCCAGATTCTCCTGATTCACCGCGAGGCTGCGCATGCGATCCGACTCGAGATACAACGCCAACTCGAGCTGGTTTGACGGCAAGGCTTCGAAATAGTTGGTGCGGTCTTCGTTGGTGGTACCGTTCATGGCGCCGCCATTGTTCTGGATCAGCATGAAATGCTCTGATTTGCCAACGTTCTCAGAACCCTGGAACATCATGTGCTCAAAGAGATGAGCAAATCCGGTGCGTCCTTCGCGTTCGTTCCGCGAGCCGACGTTGTAAGTAACGTTGACGGCAATTACCGGGGTGTTGTGATCTTCGACGGTAATCACGCGCAGGCCATTTGCCAGGCGCGTCTCTTTCAAATCGACATGGACGCTGCGCCCGGTCTGGGCCAACACGCTGCCGGCCAAAGCGAACAGAACCATCGCGCTGAGAAACTTCTGGTGCAGTCTCATACGAAAAACTCCTGGTTAGAATCGAGCAGTAGAACTGCGGATTGTTTGATTGACGGCGAAAGGGCCTTTGCCGGGTCGACCATCGCAGGTTTGTCGGAAAGCGAAACCGAATCTAGTCGCCCCTGCCCAGTCTGTCAAGGCGGCGAGTCAATCCAGTCGCTTAAGCTCTAGTAACGCGAGCTGACAATTATTGGTTACGTCAATTTGGATCTGACGGAATAAAGTCCGCAGAGCGAACGACTGAAAATAGCCCAGCGATTTAGAGTCAGTGTCAGAAGCCCGACCGTCAGGAAGGCCGCACTCGCGGTCGATTAAGAAATAAGTGGCAAACGACTTTATTGCCGCCGTTTGACGACCGTCGCGGAAGTGGCCCTTGCTTACGCGTGGGCTTATGACACAGAGTCAGAGGCTGGAACCCGCAGAAAGATGAACGCGGGACCGGTTTTCCCGGAGCGGGCGGCAACCGCGCAACTGTTCCGGCCATCCAAGCCGACGCCCAAAGTCGTTATCGTCCGCACTGGCGGGCGAGTGATGCGTAGAACTATAATGCTCTTCATTAGTCCGATCACCGCTATGCTTAGACCAAGTTTTCTCTCCTGTCGCTTATCTGATATCTCTAATTTGAGATTTCGAATCGCCGCGCTGGCAATTGCCGTTTGCTTCTTTGGATTAACGGCGCACGCGCAAACCCAAACCGCTCCCGGATCTCGCTTCGATGTAACCAATTACCGCATTGAGGTCCAGTTGAATCCCGATGAGCATACGTTGCGCGCGGGCGCGGATATCACGTTTGTGCCGCAGGATGCCACGCGTTCGGTTGTCTTTGAATTGAACGGGTCACTGCATGTGGACAGCGTCGAGAAAGACGGCAAGGCGCTGACCGGGTTTGTGCAGGACGCGGTGGGCGCCGGCGCGCTTGGCCCAAATGTGCGCATCGATCTGGGTCAGGTCATGCCCGCGGCTCAGCCGGTGATGATTCGTGTTCGTTGGAGCGGCGCTCTGACTACTCCTGAAGGCGGGCCCCTGGCGAACAAGAGACTGGCGTATGTGGGTCCCGAAGGTTCGTATTTGATGTATGCCTCGCGCTGGTTTCCGTTCCACGATTATGCGGCGGATCGATCCACGGCCGATATCACGGTGATTGTGCCGACCGGAATGCAGGTCGGCGGTATTAGCGATGAACCGGTAAACCCGCAAGTCGATAAGACCGGCACTACGCGCTTTCGCTTCGTCAACAAGCAACCCGCGCTGATCGGAAACTTTGTGGCGGGCCAGTACGTCGTCAAGTCGCTGCGCATGGGCAAGTACGAGTTACAGTTCTTTGTTAAGCCGGGCAGTGAGAATCGGATCAGCAACTATGGCGAGTTGATGGGCCATGCGCTGGAGTTTTATACCAACGAGTATGGCGCGCCGGCGTTCGGATCTCGTTTCATCATCGCGCAGACCGATGACGAGACGATGGAAGCTTATTCGGGACCGGGAATGCTTTTTCTGGCTTCCAAATTGTTTGATACGGCCCGGCCCTCGGAAGAGCGCTTGACGCGCGAGGTCGCCTATCAATGGTGGGGCCAGACGGTCGGTCTCAAGTCCTTCGACGACGCGTGGATTTCGCAGGGTCTGGCTGAATGGAGCGCCTTCGCACTCCGCGAATCGGCTCTGAACGGGGCGCAGCTTGACGCCGTGCAGCGCGAAGAACAGGAACGCGCGCTGACCTTTGAACAAACCGCGTCGATTGTGCGGGCGCCATCTGCTCTGGACGATCAATCCTCGGCTTACCAGTCGATCGTGTTCTACAAAGGCGCGATGGTGTTTCGCATGTTGCGCGAAACGCTGGGGAAGGATCAATTCCACCAGTTAATGCAAAAGTTTATCGAGACCTACCGCAACAAGAGTGCGTCGATCGACGATTTCGAACGACTGACATCAAAAGTCGCCGGTAAGAACATGCGCTACTTCTTTGCGCAATGGGTCGAAGGTACGGGCGTGCCTGAGTTCAGCATTGACTATCAGATCATTCGCACCCGAGCTGGAAAGTTTCGCACTCGTGGAACCGTGCGACAGAACTTCGAGAACCTGCACCTGCCGGTCGAGCTGACCCTGCATTCAGAAGGCGACTCGCAAACAAAAATATTGTATCTCGACGGCCGCAGCGAAGATTTTGATTTCGAGTCAAACGGCCAGCCGATTAACGCCGAAGTCGATCCCAACGATAAGATTTTGCGCATGTCCGACGATCTGAAGGTTTCGATCGTGGCTCGTCGTGGTATCGAGCTGTTCAAGGAAGGCCAGTACGCCGAGGCCCAGCAGCAGCTGGAATCGGCGCTCAAGCTTGATCGTAACAACGCCTGGATTTATTACAATCTGGGGCTGGTATATTTTGAACAGAAGAACTGGCAACTGGCGCTCGATAATTTCCAGGCGGCGATCGACGGGGTCAGCAGCAAAGCTGCGTGGATTGAGACCTGGGCCCATATCAAACGCGGCAACGCCTACGACGCTAAGGGTGATCGACCCAAAGCCGTCTATGAATACAACAAAGCCCTGCAGGCCGGCAGCGACTATGATAACGCCCAGGCGATCGCGAAGAAGTTCATCAACGTGCCATTCGATCCCAAAGCTCCCTCTGAACAGGCCCAGAACACCTCGGGCGGATTTTAGACTCAGCCGCGCGGCTGCCCCGCGAGGGTTATTAGCCCAGCCGTCTTAGCTCATCGGTACGTGTCCGACACTACCGCGGGGCTGAACCACTCGATGAGCCTGCGAAGCAGGCGACAGAATTTAGCCCAGGGCAAGCGTAGCGGAACGAAGTGGAGCGAAGCGCGGCCCTGGGTACCGTCCACACCGGACTATTAAGCCCGCTTTAGCGGGCGACAGAGGACTAGTCGTTCTGTCGCCCGCTAAAGCGGGCTTTAGAGTCTATTCGTGCCGGAACCCAGGGTTCCGCTTGCTTCGCTCGCTCCACCCTGGGCTAAACTCTGTCGCCTGCTTCGCAGGCTTGTCGAGTGCTTGACTCTCGACTTGTGTTAGGCAAAGGTGGAACTTCCCTTGAATCCGACTGTCGGTATGAAGCTAGAACCTTCAAATCCAAAATCTCGCCAACTAAAGCCTGAGCAAGCTGCAGCGGCGCATACTCTCGACTGTCATCTCTCTGTCACTGCCGGTCCGGGATCGGGCAAGACCTTCGTCCTGGTGGAACGCTATCTCGAGATTCTGCGCACAAAGAGAGTTTCGGTCGACAATATCGTGGCCATCACGTTTACGAATCGCGCCGCGAATGAAATGCGACAGCGAGTGCGGCAGAAGATCGACGCGTTGTTACAGGAGACTTCCGGCAGCGAACGTCAGACCTGGCTGCGTCACAAACGCGCGCTCGAAGGCGCCGTCATTACGACCATCCACGGATTCTGTTCGCGTTTGCTGCATGAATTTCCCGTCGAGGCGAACATCGATCCGCAATTTATCCTGCTGGATGAACATCAGGCCGCGATGCTGCTTGAGTCGGTGGTCGAAGAAGCGCTCGCCGACGCCATCCACCACGGAAACGAAAAAATAATCCAGTTGGCCCAGGGCACCGGCCGCGCGACGCTGGCCACGGCGTTGGTGGAACTTCATCGGAAGTATCGGGGTGAAGGTTTGTCAGTGGAATCAATTGAAGAACTGACCAGCGCGAAACATGCTGCTCCGGCAGACTATTCTGCGGCCCTGAAGGAATTGGACGCGCACATGTTGGTCCTGTTGTCTGCAGGCAAGCTCTCCAAAGCGGCCGCGGAAAAACGGGACCGGGCGGCGCTAGAGTGGCCGCGACTGCGCGCAATCCTGGCCCAACCGCCCACTGAGAAGAGCATTGCCGGTTATTGTCAGGCGATTGAAGATTTCCGCGAAACACGATTGAGCAAGAACAATCACCCGGTGGTCGAGCGCATTGACGAAGCTCTTTGGGGCACGGATTCATCGACCAGCGAGTGCCTTCGGGGCAGAGTTCCCAGCCTGGGTTTTGATCTGCTGGCGAAAGATTACGCGCTGGCCCTGCTCCAAATTCTGCGCGAGATCGATCGCCGTCTGGACAATGAAAAGCAACGTCTCTCGGTACTCGATTTCGACGACTTGCAACTGCGCGCCTTGAAACTCCTGGAGCTGCCAGAGGTCATAAGTCGCGGCCCGGAACGTTATCAGTTTTTCCTGATCGACGAATTTCAGGACACCAATAGTTTGCAACGTGATCTGCTGACCCGGCTGGCGCTGATTCGCGGCGCCAATCTGTTTATTGTGGGAGATCGCAAACAGTCCATCTACGGTTTCCGTGGCGCCGACGTTGATGTCTTTAGCGAGATGACCGCGGCCATTGAGAATGGCGGTGGCGCGCAGCAGCCTCTGCACCTGAATTTTCGCAGTCAGCAACCGTTGATTGATTGTTTTAATTTTCTGTTCGCAAGAATTTTTCAAGCGCGCAGCGAAGTGCCTGCGGCCTCTCTGGGCCAACTTGGCTATGTCAATCATGAGCCCAGCCAGGCCGAGCGTGGCGCCGAGCACGAACCACCTCTGGTTGAACTGCTGGTCAGCGCCGCACCAGAGAGCAGCCCCGCGGCAAATTCTGAAAATGAAAACGACGAAGAACGCGATCCTCTGGGCGCGCAGGAACGAGATGCTGAACAGATCGCCGCGCGAATCAACGTGCTTGTAAGTGGCACAGACCCCAGTCTGTGGGAACAAGTCTCGCCAGAGACAGCTTTGGCTCCCAGCTTCAAATACGGCGACGTCGCGATTCTGCTCCGCGCATTCACTGGTCTATGGACCTACGAAAGCGCACTGCGCCGCGCCGGCATTCCTTATTTGACGGTGCAGGGAAAAGGCTTCTATCAGCGCGAAGAAATTACCGATCTGATTCAGCTATTGCGCTTTCTGGATAACACCACCGATGAATTGGCGCTGGCCGCGGTGCTGCGCTCGCCGCTGGGCGGAATTTCAGACAATGGTTTGCTGGCGCTGCGCAGTGCGCCCTTGGCCGGCGAAAGCGTTGATTCAGAGCGCCTGCACCGGCGCAATCTTTTGCGCGCGTTGCGACAGCATCGCGAGATTCAGTTCATTGGCGAAGACGATCACACCGCGCTGGATCGCATTGAGTTTCTTCTGGACGCGCTGATTCCGCGGCGCAATCGTTATGGAATCGCAGAGCTCCTGCGTTATGCAGTCTCGGAATCGGAATTCACGACCGTGATCGCCGCAAACTTTGATGGCGCGCAACGCGTCGCCAATGTCGAGAAGCTTTTCCGTCTGGCTGAGCAGTTCGACAAGTCCGGTCACCTGATTCGCGACTTTGTCAGATTTGTAGAAGAATTCGAGGCCCTGGGCGGACGCGAAGGCGAAGGCCAGATGGACGAGTCGGCCAATGTTGTGCGCTTGATGACGATCCATCAGGCCAAAGGTTTGGAGTTTCCCGTAGTGATCATTCCGGATCTGCATCGTGATCCGGCGCGGCGCGAAACTCAGTTCATTCTTGATCGGCATAAAGGCGTAACGGCGCGAATACCCGACGGACGCGGTCAGACGGTGCGCGGAGCGCTCTTTAATGAATTGCGTCAACGTAATCGCTGGCGCGAAGAGTTCGAAAGCATGCGTTTGTTGTACGTGGCTGCAACCAGGGCTCGGGATCGATTGATCTTCTCCGGAGCGCTAGCCAGGAAAGATTTGAAAAATCTGACCAAAACGAACCGGGAACAATGGTTGGCTTGGATCTGGCAGGCGCTCGAGTTAGACGAATTCGCGCAGAGCGGCTTATTGAAGTTTGGCGACGATGTGCAGATCGGGGTCACAGTCGATCGCGAATGCCTGGGGCTTTGGGCTGGCGTTTCCGCTCCTTCGATCGTAACTCCAGACGCCGAAAGAGAAGCTATCGACCTTTCGCGGCCGTTCACCGAACTGTTTCCTTTGTTGAGTAAAGTTCCTTCCGAGCCGGGGCAGGTACTGCGGCGCTTTAGCGTCACGCAACTGATAAATTTTCAGCGCTGCACGCGCCAATACTATTTCGATCGAACTTTGAAAGCGCCGGGTAAGGAAGAGCGGGCCGTCTGGAATGACGCTGAAGCTCCCGAACCGCCCGCCAATCTCACCGCGACGCTGAAAGGCGCGGTGATTCACCGCTTCTGTGAAACGTACGTCAATGGCGACGACGCTGAGACGCGCCTGCGGACAAGTTTCGATGACGTCCTGGCGCAGCGTCAGACAGAACTTGCCGGACGCGCTTTCGAAATTGAACCGGACCAGGCGGTGCGCGATCTCCTGCCCCTGGCGCAAAACTATCTGGCCAGCGACGTGTTTCGGCGAGTAACGGCTGCCCATCGCTTCACCGGCGAGTCAGCCGATTCGAAATTTGAAATTCGATATCCGCAATCTTCATCACCCGGCCTCTGGAGCGAGTTGCGCTTTCGCCTGCGCCGGCCTTTGGGCATTCTCACCGGCACGATCGATAAGTTACTGATTACACCCAGTACGAGTGGCGAAGGATTTGATGTTGAGATCATCGATTTCAAGACCAACCGGTTACGCCCGGCCTCGAGACCGAAATCGAAACCTCAGCAAAGCGCCGCCGCGACTGCCACGGTCTTACCGGCGGGGTCAGATCTTACGTTTCGGGCTGAGATAGTATCCCAGCCATCGCAGTCCTTCTTCAATTTCGAAACGGTCGAGACAGAAGTGACGGCGCCCGTCCCAACGACTCTGGACGTTTCGTCTCCAGAGCCTGATCTTTCGATCGGCGAGCAAGCCAAAACTGTCGCGCATGATTATCAACTGCAAATGCAGGCATACGCCCTGGCGCTGCGCGAGTTGCTTGGGGTTAGTACCGGGAGCGGTAGCGACCGCGTCGTAAATTCGGCGGCGGCGGTATCGCTCAAGATTAACAGCCTCCGCGCGACGCTTCACTTCATCGATCCGAACATCGAGATTAATCTGCCGGCCGCATTACTTGATTACGAGACCTGCGCGCGTGCTATTGACGACGCAATGCTTTCGATCGCGACACTGGACGGCACGCTCGACTCTAATCTCTTTCCACCCCTTCCTGCGAGTCATTGTCGTATCTGCAACTTTCTTGAATTGTGTCCTGCGGGCCGAGAGTGGCTGCAGCACAACTCGAACCCAACATCTCATTAGCACCTGGCTTCAGCCCAGATGAAAAAAGAAACTCGTGGAAACGGCTCGATTGAGGGTTGGTTTTCCAAGACACGTCGCTGAAGGAGGCTGTCGGACTAAAGTTTCTTCTCTGCGCAACCTCGGCGACCTCTGCGTCTCTGCGGTGAGTTCACTGGCAAAAACCTTCAACGCAGAGACGCAGAGTACGACGAGAACGCGCAGAGTTCTTTTCCCAACAGATTCCTGAAGCGAGGTGCTAATCAGAGAAATCCATGTCTTTGACCGCCGCCGGTACACTCAAAACATTCGCCAATTGCCTCTACTTCGCGTATAAACCTTCGCGCGGAGGACGCTAAGTCATGGTTAAGGTGAAATCGCTGGATGGTGGAGAGTTTGACGCATACCTGAAGCTACCTGCGGGCGGTTACGGCCCCGGCGTTGTTGTCTTACAGGAAATTTTTGGCGTCAATGAATTCCTGCGCAAGGTTTGCGATTGGTACGCGGCGCATGGGTTCGTCGCGATTTGTCCGGATCTCTTCTGGCGTCAGGAGCCTGGCGTCGAACTAACTGATCAGACGGAAGCAGGGTGGCAGAAAGCGTTTGAGTTTTACCAGGGTCTGGATGAGCGCGCAGCGGTCGAGGATTCAGCGGCTACGGTTGAGTTTCTTCGCAAACATCCGGCGTGCAGCGGTCGAGTTGGTGCGGTGGGGTTTTGTCTGGGAGGTAAACTCGCCTGGTTGCTCTCGACTCGCTTCAGGCCTGATTGCGCGGTTGGCTATTACGGCGTCGGCATTGAAAAGACGCTCGACGAGGCAGGCAATCTTAACTCACCATTGATGCTTCACATTGCCGGGAAAGACCAGAACTGTCCGCCTGAATCTCAAAAGCAAATTCACGAAGCGCTCGATCCAAATCCCCTGGTCACGATTCATGTCTATCCGGAACAGGATCACGCTTTTGGCCGAACTGGCGGAGAACACTACGACGCAGCGGCTGCGGAACTGGCGAACTTGCGCACGCTGGAATTCTTTGTGGGTAATCTGGCCGGCGAAGGATTCGCAAGCGCCCAACAGTCGCTCTCTGAACGTTGGGACGAGCACGTCAAGTACGAATTCGCGACGCGTAACACCGAAGACACTTTAGCGACCATGGTGCCCGATGCTTACGTAAATCACGTTCCGGTGCTCACCGGCGGAGTGGGTCATGAACAACTGCGCGAGTTCTATTCCCAACGGTTCATTCCACAGATGCCGCCGGACACTTCGATGACGCCCGTCTCGCGCACCATCGGAACTGATCGAGTCGTCGACGAAATGGTCTTTGAATTCACGCACACTATTAGAATGGACTGGATGCTGCCCGGTGTGGCGCCGACAGGCAAGCACGTGAAGATTCCCCTGGTCGTGATCGTTCACTTTCTCGACGGCAAGCTGGCCCACGAACATATTTACTGGGACCAGGCGTCGGTCTTGGTGCAGCTCGGTCTGATCGATAGTGCGAAGCTGCCAGTTGCTGGCGTTGAAACGGCGCAGAAAGTGCTCGATCCCAGTTTGCCGTCGAATGAATTGATGAAGAGATAAGGGCAAGGGCCGTTAGGCCCGGCATCTTTATAGAAACCGCAACCAGAAGACGCAGGTAGGCCCATAGGGCCGACATCTTCAGACGACGACAACGTTTCAATTTAATGAAGAGGGGAAAACGACCTGGCTAACACCTACACTAAAATCTACATTCAGATCGTGTTCGCCGTCGAAGGCAGACAAAACCTCATCGATCCCAAGCACAATGACGAACTTCAGAAATACATTACCGGAATTGTTACTGCCCAAAGACAAAAGCTGATCGCGATTAACAATATGCCCGATCATGCTCATGTTCTTATTGGACAAAGACCCGATAGCGACTTGTCAGGCTTAGTTGGTGATATGAAATCCGGCTCCACAAACTTCATCAATCGAAACCGATGGGTTCGAGGTAGATTCTCCTGGCAGGAAGGCTTTGGAGCGTTCTCATACTCCCACTCGCAACTAGGTACTGTTATCCGGTACATCGAAAACCAACAACGGCATCACCGGAAAAGATCTTTTCACGACGAATATGTCAGTTTGCTGCATAAGTTCGATGTACCTTATGACCAGCGCTACGTTTTCAAATCGATCTAGTGAAGGTATGGGTGGCGGCCCTACGGGCCTTTAACTAAATTTCTTCAGTAGTACCTATAAAGATGTCGGGCCTAACGGCCCTCAACCCAAGCTCCTTTTCCGAATGCGATAACGTAGCTGAATGAAATCGCAAACCAACGCCACCCCACTCGTCTCACGTCTTCGCCGCGATCTGGGAACGATCGAGTCTTACGCGGCGCTGATTGGCATCCTCGTCGGCGCCGGGATCTTCAAAGTCACCAGCGACGCATGGTCTCTGACGGGCCCGAGCGTAATTCTCGGTTACGTCGTCCTGATGCCGGCGATTCTTGCTACCTCGGTGCCGTATGCTGCTTTCATCTCCACACCTCTGGGCCGAGAGCCGGGCGGTGAATACCTGCACATCTCGCGCACGCTCGGCGGCTTTCGCCTGGCCTACATTGGATCATGGTTGAAGATCATCGCTTACGTTGGAGCCGGCGCTTATCTGGCGAGCGCGCTGGCAGATTACTTGATCGAGTTAACGGGGAGACGTCTTAGCGGCGAACTGGTCCACCAGACGCTCGCCGTCGGCAGCCTGCTCTTCTTCTACGTGGTGCATGTGATCGGCGTGAAATGGTTCGGGAGAATTCAGGTCGCTATGTGCGCCGTGTTGGGGCTATCGATTGTGTTGCTCGTAGTTCCCGGTCTATTCGCGATCCATCCCGGCAACTATGCGCCTTTTATCACTCACGGACCGCGCGGATTCGCTGCCAGTCTGATTCCGCTCTTCTTTTCCTATGCTGGTTTTGAAGCGTTGGCCCAGACTGCCGGTGAAGTAAAAAACAGCACGCGCCGGCTGCCGATAGTTTTTCTCAAAGGCATTACCGCGGCCGCGGCGATTTTCATTCTGATGTCTACGGTGGCCTTTGGAGTGCTGCCTGGAGCACGCCTGCAAGCCAGCTCCGCCCCGATGACCGATGTGGCCGCGATCTATCTGCCCTGGGGCGCCGCGGCGCTGGTGACGATCGGCGCCATCATGGCGATCACAACCTCGCTGAATCCCACCCTGATTGTTCCGTCGCGCCTGGCGATCATTTTTGTCGAAGACCATCTGGCGCCGCCGTGGCTCGGTTTCATTAATCCGAGGACGGCAACTCCGGTGCGCGCGCTGACACTCACGCTAGGCGCCAGCGCTTTGCTATTGATCAGTAAGCAGCTCTCGCTGGCATTGAACATTGCCGTCTTTGCTCTGATTCTGCTCTACTTTCTGCACAGCCTGACCTTTCTTTTGTTACCGCGATGGAATCCGGAGCTTTACAAGCAGATTAGTATCGGCATACCGCTTTGGTTGCAGCGGGCCTCGGCCTTGCTTTCGGTGATTTCGATGGGCGCGCTCATTTTGGTGCAGGTTGTTTCTGACATAGGCACGTTGAAAGAACACAGTCTCAGCGAGAGAATCACAAGTCATTCTCTGACCAGCGTCGAACTCGTGCTGGTATGGGCGGCGATAGGCATAGCGCTGTATGCTTATGCGCGGCTCGTCCTGGGAGCGCGGACGTCCCGTCCGCACTGAGCGCCGACAGGCGCGAATAATCTTATGGACATCGAGGACAGAAGAGTCTTAATCACTGGTGCGAGTCGAGGCCTTGGCCGCACTCTGGCCTTCGCGTTTGCTGAAGGAGGCGCGCGCGAAGTCTTCGCCGGTGCGCGCAAAGCGGAAGATATCGAGAAGTTGAAAAGCGAAGCGCAGGAGAAGGCCTTGCCGATCATTCCGATCAAGCTGGACGTTACCATTGAAGCGGAGATCGCCGCCGCCGCCGCCCGCGGCTTCGTCGATATTCTCGTCAACAATGCCGGGGTAGCCGGCTATGGCGATCCTTTGCATATGGATTTTGAAAAAGCGTTGGAAGAAATAAACGTAAATTACCTCGGGGCGTTGCGAATGGCGCGGGCTTTCGCGCCCGCCATGGTCGAGCAAGGTACGGGGATGATCGTAAATGTGGCCACAGCCTTTGCCAAAATCAATCTGCCGCTGGTTGGTACTTACTGCGCCAGCAAAGCAGCGCTGCTTTCGCTGGGTCAGGCTTTACGCGCATACCTGGGCGCTCGAGGGGTGCGGGTGATGACCGTGATGCCGACTACGATTGATACGGACATGAGCAAAGGCGCCGAGGTGCCTAAGATGACCAGGGAGTTCGTTGCCGGTGAAATCCTGCGGCATATTCGCGAAGAGACAATCGATCCGCCGATCGGTGCGGAAGCTGAAGGGATTCTCGAAGGGTTGCTGAAAGATCCGGTCGCTATGGAAAAGATGATTGGTCAGATTCGAGCTTAACGTCGGAGCGCCGGCATCTTGCCGACGGTTCGCGGGCATCCTGCCCGCACCACCAAACGAATAATGCCGGCAGGATGCCGGCGCTCCTCCTGCAGGGATGCGGGCGCTCCATATTAACCATGAAACCCGCTCTCCAAATTAACCGGCGCCGTGAAGAATTTCCGACACTCGCTTCAGGGATTCACTTGCTGAGTCATAGCCTGGGTCCCGTGCCGCGAGCTACACGCGACTCAATGCTTGCTTACTATGAAGCCTGGGAACATCACACCAGCGAAGACGCCTGGGCTGCCAGTTGGTGGGAGATGTCAACGCGCGTAGGCGATCGCCTCGCAGGACTTCTCGGGGGAGAGCCTGGCTCCGTCCAGGTTCAACCTAATGCGTCGATCGCGCTTTCCAGCGTCGCCTCGTGCTTCAATTTCAGCGAGAGCGAGCGAAACAAGATCGTCACCAGCGTGCTGGATTTTCCCTCGATGGAATATATCTGGGAAGCGCAGGGCCGCCTGGGCGCGAATGTCGAAGTTGTTCATACCGATGACGACATCACGGTGAGGCTTGATGACATCCTGGACGCGATTGATGACTCTACCTGTCTGGTGGCGCTCTCACATGTTTCGTTTCGCAGCTCTTACCGAGTCGATGCCAAAGCAATCGTCGAACGCGCGCATAAGTACGGCGCTCTGGTCCTGCTCGATGTTTACCAATCCGCCGGCGCGCTCGAGTTACAGGCCAGAGAATGGGACGTGGATTTTCTTATCGGCGGCACGATCAAGTGGCTTTGTGGCGGGCCGGCATGCGGATATCTCTACGTGCGTCCGGATCTGCAAAAGGATCTCGCACCGCGTCTGACGGGTTGGGTCGCGCATGCCCAGCCCTTTGATTTTGCGTCGGCGCCTATGCAATACACCGATTCGGTGCGCCGCTTTGCCCAGGGAACCCCCAGCATCCCCGCACTCTATTCGATTCTTCCCGGACTGCAAATTATCGAAGAGGTCGGCGTGAGAACCATTCAGGCCGAATCACAACGCCGCACTGAGCGGATGATCGAATTTGCCCTGGAGAAGGGTTGGAAGGTTAACAGTCCTCTTGATTTGGAGGACCGTGGGGGCTCAGTCATGATCTATGTCGAGGACGGCCCGGGAATGGTAAAGCGCCTGGCCGAAAGAAAAGTCTTCGTCGACTGCCGGCCTAAAGTCGGCTTACGCATGTCGCCGCATTTCTTTAATACCGATGAAGAGGTGCAGGAGGCAATGGCGATTTTGGCGGAGTTGATGTGATGGGAGCGCGGACATCCTGTCCGCCAGCGTGCGCAGCACGCTCAGCCTAAGCCCCATAAGATTTCAAGACGATATTCGCGCTTCGCGCTCAAGCGGGCAGGGATGTCCGCGCTCTGTTTAGACGTCGTATCTAACGCTCGGACTACCCGCCGGATAGAACACACCCAGCAAGCGCAACTCACCTGTGCCCGTATTTTCGACACAGTGCACCTGTCCTTTGGGCAAATAAATACACGAGCCGCGTGCGATGGGCGTGTTGGTTTCGCCGGCCCACATGCGGCCTTCGCCTTTGAGAATGAAAAGTACTTCTTCGTATTGGTGAAAATGATCGGGAGCGCGCCCGGGAGGGATCGATCCGACAAACTGCGTGACCTTAGTACAGCCGATTTCATCGTCGACCATTACGCGGTACCAGCGATCCGCTGTCGGTTGTGCGGACCGATCGGCTAGCCGCACAAGTGGCGATCGTTGCGGTATTGAATCTGGCGTCGGAGCGGTCGATAGTGTTTGGAACTCGGGTACTGAGTCAGGCTCAGGGCAACGTGTACTGACAAGTACGATTGAATTAGGTCCCGGATTGTTGACGGCGAAAGTTTCGTGCGGGCGGATATAGATACCGGTATCCGAGCCGATATCATAAGGCCAACCATCGATAATGATCTGTGGGCTCGATTCGCCTTTGGCAGTTCGCCCGCTGCGCTCGCTCAGGCGGACAGGATGTCCGCGCTCTACGCTGTCGAGCGTGTAAAGAAGTTCATCGCAGTCGCCGCTGCGAACGAGAGGCGAAACGCCAGGCGCGAATTCCATTATGCGCAGCGAGATCGCCTGGGCGCCCATCGCGCGGCCAATCTGGTTCCAAATCCGCAGCGTGCCGTCAAACACCGGCTCACCTTCGCACATGTCAGTTACACGGCAACCGCCTTCAAGATTGATTGGCATCGAATTCTATCAAGGAAGTTCCGCGAACGCGGACAAAAGTTACAGAACCGGGAGCGGTAGCGACCGGGACCAAGACTCAACTTGAACGTCTAATTCCTTCGCCACCGCTCCGGACTCGACACCGACCTTATTACGCAACCGTTAAGCCGATGCGCATTTAGTTTATCAGTCATTTGAATTCTGGTTTCTGCGCGGCTCGAAAAGTTGAGTGTTGCGCCCGTTCGCTACCGCTCCCGGTTCTGTATTACTTGTCCGCTTTTGAGGACCAACCTTCGCCTCACCGGTCATCCCTTAAATGAAGGGTCGTGTGCTCAGTGACCGAAGACCCTGAGGCATGCGAAAGATTCGAAGTGCTCTCTGCGCGAAACGACGGTTGGGCGCCGGATCTTAATTGCGCTGGCGCATATCCCGCGTCGATCTGGTTCTGTAAGGCGGCGTCGGGCGAATGATCCTCCACACCTTTCTGAAGTCGCGTAAACCAAACCCCGTTGAGCACCAGGCCCAGTCCCACTAAAAATATCAGGAAGCCCAGTCCAGCCCCTCCCATCGTAAGCGCTTTGCCGACATCACCATAAATAATCGCTGCCAGGACTAGACCAATTACACACGCGCCGGCGCCGCTCGCCGCGGTGATCACGCCCGCGCGCATCCGTCGCAGACGCTTTTCTTCAGGTGATTCAAGGAACTTTTCGATTTTCGGCAAGACATCTTCAGCGACTTGCTTCAGATCGTCAGACCCTTCCATTGAGTCGGGGCGCTCGAGACCTGTGCGCACCGCTCGCAAGTCAGTACCGCAGGCCCGGCAAAACTGACTCATCTGTTCGTTGGAACCACAGCTTGGACAAAACATAGCTAACCAGTGATACGGTCATGTTGTGCCTTCAGTTCAGCATAATTCCTGTGGGCTTTCACCGCCGCTGACCGCGGGCATGATGCAAACCTCCGCGTCGCCGGCGATCTCAGTCTGCAAAACTTTGTCGCGGGGAACGGTCTGGCTGTTTACAAAGACGTTGACGTGTGGCCGTACTTCGCCTAGCTCAGTCAGTACGCGGTCCCGCAAGCCCACATGTTCACTCCATAAACGATCCAGGGCTTCGCCAACGTTGGCAGGCGACGCGTCCAGAGCGATTTCCGCCCGGCCTCCCGTGAATTCGGTTAAGTAACCTGAGATTTGAAAAGTGATCATTTGTGGCGCACGCATCCAGGCCTGCGGTTCGCGAGCACCCTGCTCGCACTTTGCGTTAATCTACCACGATCCTGCATTCGCCAGGGCTTTCAGTTTATACTGGATTGCTGAAAGCTTACTACGTCAAAACGTTGTCGCTCACAGTAGGTTGGTTAGTGTGAAAGAAGCAGCGGCAACCCTGGGCTGGTTGATTCAACCGCGTTGCGGTTGTCACTGAACCTAATATTTAATTGTCTAGCCAACAAAGAATGTCGCAACCGTCTCCAAAAGTAATTGCCGAAGACAACGACCTCAAAGAGCGAGTACGCGTCTTTTGGCAGACGCATCCGTGTGGCACCAAGTTCAGCGATGCCGAGATGGGCACGCCCGAGTTCTTTGAGAGAGTCGAAGCGCATCGCTACACTAAAGAGTGGCATATTCCCGAGGCGGCGGATTTTGCCGGCGCGCGCGGCTCGAGCATATTGGAAATCGGATGCGGAATGGGAACAGATGGCGCGCAGTTTGCCCAGGCCGGAGCCCAATATACCGGGATTGACCTGACACAAGCTGCGATTGATCTCGCCCGTAAGCGCTTTGAATTATCTGGTCTCGTGGGCGAGTTTCGAGTGGCGGATGCCGAGAATCTGGACTTTGCTGACGCCTCATTCGATCGTGTTTATTCTCACGGCGTGTTGCATCACACGCCCGATACGCAGCGCGCCGTCGCTGAGATCCATCGCGTGCTGAGACCGGGCGGACAGGCCGTCGCGATGCTGTATCATCGCGGTAGTTATAACTATCGGATTGGCATTCGCGTCCTGCGCCGCGCCGGTGCGAGTTTGTTGAAGACCGAGGGCGGAATCAGGATCGTTCATAGCCTGACAGGTGAACCGGTCGAGTCTCTGCGCGAACACGCTGCCCTCTTAAAGACCGATGGGTATTTGGCTTCGGATGAGTTTCTCAGTCAGAGTACAGACGGCGCAGGGAATCCGTTGGCGCGGGTTTATTCGCGGACCGAAGCACGCGAGCTGTTCAAACAGTTTCGCGAAGTCGAATTGCGCGCATATTTTCTGAACAAGCGATTCATCCCGTTAATTGGTAAGCTGCTGCCGCGATCTCTGGAATCGGCATTGGCGTCGCGTTGGGGCTGGCATTTGTGGATCTATGCGACGAAGTGAAAGTGTTCACCACAAAGACACAAAGACAGAACCGCGCCGGCAGGTCTTTTGATCTCAGATCCTTTGTGCCCCTGGTGTCTTTGTGGTTAATGAAATCGTGAAATGAAAAGTATTCTAATCACCGGCGGCGCGGGTTTCATCGGCTCGCACCTGGCCGATCGTTTGCTCGCAGAAGGCGGTTGGCGGATCACCGTGGTCGATGACTTTAACGAATTTTACGATCCGGCCATCAAGCGCGATAACATCAGCGCATCGCTGGCAAATCCGGATTTCAAACTCGTAGAAGCCGACCTTCGTAATCAAGAAGCGTTGGCACAGGTCTTTAGCGAAACAAACTTTGACTGCATTGTGCACCTGGCCGCTCGCGCGGGAGTGCGGCCGTCATTGAAAGAACCGCGACTTTACCTCGAGACGAACATCAATGGCACTCTTAATCTGCTTGAGCTGGCGCGCTCAAATGGTGTGAAGCAGTTTGTCTTCGGCTCATCATCCTCCGTTTACGGATTGAACTCGAAAGTTCCGTTCAGTGAAGACGATCCGATCTTTAGTCCGATTTCACCTTACGCTGCCACGAAAGCGGCCGGAGAATTGCTCTGTCATTCGTATGCGCACCTTTACGACATGCGCATCGTGTGCCTGCGCTTCTTTACCGTCTATGGCGCGCGCCAACGGCCCGATCTCGCGATTCACAAGTTTGCCAAGCTGATTAGTGCCGGCCGGCCGATCCCCGTTTTTGGCGACGGCACGACGCGCCGCGATTACACTTACATTGATGACATCATCGCCGGTGTGCGCGTTGCGATTGATTACGATCAAAGCAACTATGAAGTAATTAATCTAGGCGAATCGCGCACGGTCGAACTGCGTGAATTAATTTCCCTGCTTGAAAAGGCTTTGGATCGGCAGGCAGAGATCGACCCGCAACCACTGCAGCCTGGAGACGTGACCCAAACATTCGCTGACATTGCCAAGGCGCGTCGTCTGCTCGGCTATGATCCGAAGACTCAGATTGAATCAGGGATTGCGAAATTCGTGGAGTGGTTCAATGAGAGTAATTCCACCTGGAAGTAATCCACCGGCAATTGCTCTACAATATCCATGCGCTTAGCCTATGGCAACCACCGCTGACAACGTTAGCAGCCCTCTCCCGCGTGAGATGGAGGAACACACCTACTCGATCATGTATGAGGTCGAGGAAAAGCATTGGTGGTTCGCTGGCCGGCGCCGCATCATCGCCGGGTTTGTCGAGAATGTTTGCCGGAACCTCGGTAAGCAAAGGCCGAAGATTCTGGATGTGGGTTGTGGCACGGGCGCGAATCTACAGATGCTGGCGCACTTCGGAGCAGCTGAAGGTGTTGATGTCTCCGCCGCAGCGCTCGATTTCTGTCGGGCGCGAGGCCTCGTCCAGGTAAAGCAAGGCGCGGCTGAGCGCCTGCCGTTCGCAGATGCCTCGTTCGATCTGGTCACCGGACTTGATGTCGTGGAGCATCTCGATGATGATATTGCCGGTTTGCGCGAAATGTGCCGCGTACTCAGTCCCGACGGACGCGCGGTGCTGTTTGTGCCGGCATTCATGTTTCTTTGGGGAGTGCAGGATGACATAAGCCATCATCGACGCCGTTACACTTTACCTGAACTGAAAGAAAGGCTTAGAGAAGCGGGATTGACCATCGAGCGGGCAAGTTATGCGAACGTTACTTTCTTTGTTCCAATTTTAATCGGGCGGGTGTTGATGCGACTGACGGGTTTGCGTCCAGCTTCTGAAAATAATATTACGATTGGCGCGTTGAATGGCTTGCTCGGGCGAATACTGGGCGCCGAGAGCTGGTGGCTGCGGCGTATGAGGTTTCCGTTCGGAGTGTCGATAATTTGCGTGGCCAGGAAGATGTGAGGGGTGACATGCAATTTATAAACGCGTGTCAGAAGTCGGACTGTCAGGGAGGACCGGACCCGCAGGCACTCATGATAAGGACATAGAGAGAGCGTGCTGACGACGATATCGGTATGACTCGAGCTTGCCGATGCTTACGCGCGGGCTTTCGACACTTTTCAAACAGATGAGCGTCTACGAAAAAGAGATTTTGAAAACTCAACCGGTGTCCATCCGGAAAGCGTCCGGTGACCGGCCGGATATCTCCGTCTTTCTGCCGGTGCTGAACGAGGAACCCAACCTGCGTCCGCTGCATCAGAAGCTGGATAGCGCGCTGGCCCAACTGGGCCGCTCGGCTGAGATCATCTACGTTGATGATGGCTCGACTGATGGCAGTCTGAATGTGCTCCGTGAAATTGCCGCCCGGGACAGCCGGGTGCGCGTAATTGCTCTGCGGCGAAACTATGGGCAGACGCCGGCGATGGCCGCGGGTATTGACGCCGCGCGTGGCGAAGTCCTGATTCCAATGGATGCGGATCTGCAAAACGATCCGGCCGACATCGCCCGGTTGCTGGAGAAGATTGACGAAGGCTATGACGTGGTTTCGGGTTGGCGAAAGAACCGTCAGGACAAACTCTTTACCCGCAAGATTCCGTCGATGATCGCGAATCGAATGATTTCCTGGATTGGCGGCGTGCCTTTGCACGACTATGGATGTTCGCTGAAGGCTTACCGGCGCGACTCTCTCGCCGACGTTCATCTTTATGGAGAGATGCATCGGTTTATTCCTATCTACGCGTCCTGGTCGGGCGCGCGGGTCACGGAAATTCCGGTCGAGCATCATGCGCGCACGATGGGCAAATCGAAATACGGACTGTCGCGCACGATCAAAGTCATCTTTGATCTGATGACCATAAAGTTCATGGCGTCCTATCAGACCAAGCCGCTTTACGTATTTGGCTGGGCGGGCTTGCTAACATTTTTCGTTTCGATTGTGTGTGCCGTTTTCGCCTTCCTGATGAAGTTTGCGAGCTGGCCGCATCATGCTGATTTCATCCAGACACCGTTACCCGTGCTGACGACGGTCATGCTGGTGCTCGGCGTGCAGTTTTTCCTGATGGGGCTACTGGCCGAGATGCAGGTCCGGACGTATCACGAATCGCAGGCGAAGGCGGTCTATGCGGTTCGCGAGCGAATCGGATTCGAAGAGTGATTGTAGGGGCAGGGCTTGTCCCTGCCCGCGTAGCTTATGATGACCTCACACGGTGATTCATATTCTCGGAGAGATAGCATTCGGCTTAGAGGCTTTGATTACTCTTGGCCACGCATTTACTTTGTCACTATTGTTGCTCAAAACCGGCAAGCTAAGTTTTGTGATGAGCGAGTGGCGATTGCAACTATCGAGGCGTTGAGAAAGCTAAGAAATGACTTTCACTTTAATGTATACATTTATTGTCTCATGCCGGACCATTTCCACGGGTTAATCGGACCCGGAGAGTCGGGTCGTACGCTGGGAGGGCTATGCGGCGCGTTTGAGAGTCTGTCAACTCGCGAGTACTGGAGTTGGTATGATGGCAAACTCTGGCAGCGGCGGTTTTTCGATCACATTATTCGCAATCACGAGGACTTTGAAGAAACTGTTGAATATATTCGAATGAATCCAGTGCGCCGGGGATTGGTAAAGAATCCAGAGGATTGGCCGTACACCGAGCGACTTGATTACTTGTGATAGCGGGCAGGGACAAGCCCTGCCCCTACAGAACTGACTCTTTTATGTGTGGCATAACCGGTTGGGCCAATCTCGATCCGCGCACGCCGCCGCCCGAAGGTGGCGAGGAACTACTGCGTCTGATGTGCGACCGCATGGTTCATCGCGGTCCTGATTCCGAAGGTTATCTAGTGGATGATGGCATCGCTCTCGGCATGCGCCGGCTGGCGATCATCGATCTCCTCACCGGCGAGCAACCGACTTTCAACGAGGACCGCAGCGTCGCGGTCGTCCTCAACGGCGAAATTTACAACTACCGCGAGCTGCGCGCCGATTTGGAAACCCGCGGCCACACTTTCCGCAGCGCCTCAGACACTGAAATCCTGCCGCATCTTTACGAAGAATACGGCCGCGAAATGGTGGAGCATCTCAACGGCATGTTCGCCTTCGCGCTGTGGGATGACCGGCGTCGCCGTTTATTCATCGCGCGCGATCGGTTTGGCGAAAAACCTCTGTATTGGGGCGTGTTCGATGGCACGTTGCTGTTCGCTTCAGAGCCAAAGGTGCTTCTGGCGCATCCGTCGGTGCGGCCGAATCTGAATCTGAACGCGTTGCGTCAGTACCTCTCATACGATTATGTGCCCGCGCCCTTGAGTATCTATGAAGGCATCAGCAAACTTCCGGCGGCGCATACACTGACTCTCGAAAATGGACAGATCGACGTACAGCGCTATTGGAAGCTGAGCTACCGGACGCGGCAACCGGCGCCGAGCGTTGCGGACGCCGCCGAGCAACTTCGTGAACTGCTCGCCGATTCAGTCCGCATGCGAATGGTTTCGGACGTGCCGCTGGGCATCTTTCTCTCGGGTGGCATCGACTCGTCCGTGGTCGCGGCACTCGCCGTGCGCGCTTCATCAGAAACGGTGAAGACCTTTTCCATCTCTTTTGCGGAGAGTTCGTTCGACGAATCGCAGTACGCCCGGGCGGTCGCAAAATTCCTCGGCACCGATCACCATGAAGAAAGGTTCAGTGTCAGTCTGGCGGCTAATCTTGTCAGCGAAATCGGCGCCTGGATGGACGAGCCGATTAGCGATCCTTCGGTGGTGCCGACATTTCTGCTTTCGCGATTCACCCGCAAACATGTAACGGTTGCTTTGGGTGGAGACGGCGGTGACGAAATCTTCGCCGGCTATCCCATGTACTTTGGCCATCAAATGGCGCGCGCTTACAAACGCGTCCCTGGATTCCTGCGCCGCGGTTTGATCGAGCCAATCGTCAACCATTTGCCGGTCAAGACCAAGAATCTTTCTTTCGACTATCGCGCCAAAAGATTTATCACCGCTTCGCATTATGACGAAGTCGCCAGACATCACGTGTGGTTTGGTTCCTTCACGCCCAGCGATCAGGAGGCGCTTCTTTCTGAAGAGGTCAGGCGGGTCAGTGAGCCGGACATTTATCGCGACGCGCGAAGATTGTTCGCTGAATGCGACTCGAACAATTTAACTGAGTGCATGCAGAGCCTCGACACGCAGCTTTATCTGGCCGAGGACATTCTGACGAAAGTCGATCGCGCCAGTATGGCAGTCAGCCTGGAAGTGCGCGCGCCCTACCTCGATCCACGCGTTGCAGAATTTGCCGCCGCTCTGCCCGCGCGCTACAAACTGCACGGCTATACGTCGAAATATATTCTCAAGCGCGCTGCCAGGGGATTGGTGCCGCCCTTTGTCTGGCGGCGCGGCAAGAAAGGTTTCGGGGTTCCGTTTGCCAAGTGGCTCAAAGGTGAATTGCGGCCGCTGGCCCATGACCTGTTATCGCCCGAACGCCTGCGACGCGGCGGGCTGTTTAATCCTGAATACGTGGCCCGCTTGCAGCACGAACACGAACGCGGCGTCGCCAATCATCGCAAGCTGCTGTGGACGCTCTTGTCGTTTGAGCTGTGGCGCGAGAGTTTTGTAGAGACGCCGCGCCGGATCGAAACTTCCATAGCCGCAAGACTATGATTTGGAGTCTTCAGCTCAAGCGCAAACATCTCTCAGGTCGGGAAAGGGGTTCGCCCTCGCTGACTTTGTTGATGGAATGGCGGCAGCGGCGGCAAGCCCTCTTCCTGACCTGCAAATTGTTTCTAGACCTGCATCGCGGTTAAGACCATTCAACTCCTGATCCAATGGTCCGAGATGAACTCCACAGAGCGCACCACGACCTTTGGCAATGGTGCAGCGAACAGGGATTCGCCGGCTATGACCCCTTTGACGCGCTGAACAGCCGTTGGTTTCAGGCCACACCTCTTAAGCGGTCACGAGTCGCGCGGCTCGCCTGGACACAATTCCACAAACGCTCACCGGTTAACTTTCGCTCCTTGGTGAGTATTCCACGGGAAAGAAATGCAAAGGGCATCGCCCTGTTTGCGCTGGCTGCCCTGGCTGAATACCGACGGACTCGAACCAAAGAAGCAGAGGTCGAAGCGCGAGAGTTGCTCGACGATTTGATGTGGATGCGTCTGAAGGGATTCAAGGGCGCCGCGTGGGGTTATAACTTTGATTGGCAGTCGCGCTCTTTCTTTGCGCCCCGAGGTACTCCCACCGTCGTGCCGACTGCTTTTGCCGCGCGTGCCCTCTGTGAAGCGGCCGAAGTCTTTGGCCAGGATGAATACTTGCCGTTTGCGCGCACCATCTGCGACTTTATCCTCAACGACCTGAATAGATCTGAAGAAGCGGACACCGAGGTCTGCTTCAGCTATTCGCCGCTCGATCAAGCGCGTGTTTTTAATGCGAGTCTGCTCGCGGGTGAGACTCTGGCTACCGTTGGCAGACTAGCCGGCGAAGCAAGTCTATGCGATTGGGCGGTCCGTGCGGCCCGTTATGTGATTCGCCGGCAGCGGGCGGACGGCTCGTGGGCTTATGGCGGCGACGATTATCAATCATGGGCCGATGGTTTTCATACGGCATTTATTCTGGGGAGCCTTTCGCGCATCATTGACGCTGTGAGGTCAGAACCGGGAGCGGTAGCGCCCGGGTTGGTCGATGAGTTGGATAACACCTTGCGTCGCGGTTACCACTTCTGGCAGGAGCGGTTCTTCCTGGCAGACGGTTGGCCCAAGTATTACCCTGATCGTCTCTATCCTGCCGACGCGCACTCGGCGGCATCGGCGATCGTTACCCTGGTAGAGTTGCGTGGTCGCATTCCCGGCACGATGATCCTTGCCGAGAAGATCGCTCAGTGGTCCGTCGACAATTTGCGAGATTCGCGGGGCTATTTTCACTATCAACGCCGGCGCTTTTACACCGTGCGGATTCCGTATATGCGTTGGTCGGAAGCGTGGATGGCGTATGCACTGGCCCGGCTGTTGGAAGGCAAAAGTAAAAAGTAAAAAGGAAAAAGTAAGAGAAAATCTATGTCTAAAACTCCCAAAGATATTAGGCAAAGGGCCTTTGAGTTTGCATTGCGGATAATCAAGCTGTGTCAGCACCTTGATAAGAAGCCGGGTGTTCCGCGAACGCTGAGCTACCAACTACTCAAGGCCGGAACGTCGGTCGGGGCCAACATTGAGGAAGCTCAAGCTGGTCAGAGCCGACCAGATTTCATTAGCAAGAACTCTATCGCATTAAAGGAGGCGCGAGAGTGTCACTATTGGTTGAGACTTCTCATCGCAGCGAAGATCATGCCAGAAGAGAGTGTTGCCGAGCTAAGAGATGAGGCTGATGAATCAAGCGGATTCTCGGTTCGATAGTCATTAGAACCAAAACACGCACGGTCTGAGCGCTTTTTCTTTTACCTTTTGCCTTGACCTATGCGCATCTGGATCGATTTAGCGAACTCTCCGCACGTGCCCTTCTTTCGCGCGTTGATTCCGGAGTTTGTCGCGCGCGGGCATCAGGTTGAGATCACGGCGCGTGATTTTGCGCAGACGGTTGAACTGGCGACGAATGCGGGTCTGATGCCGCACGTCATTGGCGGGCACGGTGGCGGCTCGATCACCGGTAAAGCAGGGAACCTGGTCGGCCGTGCGGGAGCGCTGCGCAAGTGGGCGCGCGATCGTGGTTTTGATTTGGCCTTGAGTCATAATTCCTATGCGCAGATTGCCGCGGCAGCGGCGCTTGGAGTGAAGGCTGTAACGCTGATGGACTACGAACACCAACCAGCGAACCATCTGGCGTTTCGCCTCGCGTCGCGCGTGATCGTACCGCGAGCTTTTCCGGCATCAGAGTTGAAGAAGTATGGCGCATCGACGCGCAAGGTAAGGCGATATGACGGCACGAAGGAAGATGCGTATCTGGCAGACTTTGTGCCCGACCCTGCCTTTGCGGACACATTGCGGGGACTAGGCGTCGAGAGCAAAGATGTGCTGGTCGTTGCGCGTCCGCCCGCGCGTGAAGCGCTCTATCATCGTTTTGAAAATGAATTATTCGATGAATTACTGAGGCGCTTAAGTTCCCGCGAGGAAGTGAAAATCATTTTGTTGCCGCGTTCGGACGCCCATCGGGCGGACTATGAAGCACGCAAGTTGGCCAACCTGATCATGCCGCTGAGGGCTCTGGATGGCTCAAACTTGATTGCTGCCGCAGACCTCGTGGTTAGCGCCGGCGGGACGATGAACCGCGAAGCGGCGGCGCTGGGCGTGCCCGCTGTAAGTGTCTATGCCGGCAAGTGGGCCGCGATTGACCAGGAACTAGTTGACGAAGGACGACTACTGCGCCTCACTTCACGCGAGGAGGCCGAGTCATTGAAGGTGGTAAAGAAACTCCGGGCTGATCCCCGTCGGGCACTGCAAGTGCGACACGATGTGGTGCGGTTGATACTTGATGAGAATATTCCGGCAAAGGAGTGATGGGATGAATTTGATACTTCAAGCGATCACCGATCAAACCTTCGTACGAACCGTCCTAATTCTTTTGTTGACGGCCGTCCTTACGGGCTTGCTGGTTCCTTATGTTAAGGCAAGAATGGACGACCGGAAGCTCAAAGATCAGAAGCGATTCGAGGCAGATCTTGCTCGTCAAAGCAAAGTGATCGAATCTCAGGTCTTGCTGTTGGATCGCTTGGCAGAACTGCTTTGGGGCTTTCAGTTCTCGTGTCTTGAGGTTTCTTATTATGGAATGACTTCAAATCAGGCCAGGTTTGAGGCGGCGATGAAAAAGTATGACAGACAAGCCTGGGATTACTTCTTAAGAATTGGCACGGAGACTGGTAAGGCCTTGCGATTGGTTACGAGCAATAGCCATGCAAAGCTAAAGGACTTTTACGACAGCTGGATGATTAATACGGACAATTCCATTGCGCGCCTGTATGCTAAACCTGCAACCGAAGACGAGTGGGAGCAGCATCATCACGCGATCTTTGTGGAAGGCGCTGCAAGAATAAATGATGTGTTGGGACAGCTTGCGCACGAACTGCGTCTGGTGGGCTGATCGACCACAGAGGAACCGCCTTTACAGAAAAGAAAGTTGCCGCCGGATGGCGCGCCCTAACCTTGGAAACGATAGATAGTCTTGACGCACCGGAGGTTGAAAATTTGCCCCGCGCCGTGCGTGTTGCGGCGCGCGCGCCGCGTTGGGTTGTGCCTTTGGTTAAGACGGTGCTGGCGATCACGGACATCGTACTGGCGATCACGTCGTTTATCCTGGCTTTTTATCTGCGTCATCACGATCTAATTCTTCACCGGACCCCGGTGGGTGTCCTGACGTGGAGCAGAGAGTTTGCTCCTTACGCATTGCTATTGCCGTTGGTGATTCCAATTCGTTTGCTACTGCTTCGCTATTACGATCTATATCGCTTGCGCGGCGAGTTTTCATTCGTCGAGGATATGGCGCGCGTGTTCAGGGCAACCGCTATCGGTTCACTGCTGATCGTGGCCGCGACCTTTATGTATCGCGGCGGCGTTGCTTATCGCACGTTTTCCTATTCGCGCGCAGTTTTCCTTTTTGATTTTCTGTTGGCATTCGCGAGCATCGGTGTCGTGCGAATGCTTTTGCGCAGCGTCCAGGTGCTGGTGCGTCGTCGCGGCGTCAATTTGATTCCGACATTGATCGTTGGCCGCGGGCCAGAGGCAGTGCTCTGTATTCAGGAGATGCGCGCGCGGCCCGAACTCGGTTATCGGGTGATCGGCATTGTCGATAATGAGCCCCTGGCTACCGGCGCGGAGTCGAACTTTCAAGGCGTGCCCGTCATCGGCACCCTGCGCAGTTTGCCCGAGGTGATTCGCGAATCCGGCGCGAACGAAGTAATCATCTCTGATCCGAACGTTCCGGGAGAGGCGCTCTTTGAGGTCATGATTCAAACCGGACGCCGCCGCGGCGTAGAGTTTCGCATCGCCCCGACACTCTTGAATTGTCTGCCGAGTAAGACTGAGATCGATCAAGTGGGATCGCTGCCGATGGTCACGCTGTTTCGATCGCCGCTGTCGAATTCCGCCCGCCTGATGAAACGTGGCTCTGATCTGATCATCGCCGGGCTGGCGCTGGCGCTGCTTTCGCCGTTATGGCTGTTGATTGCTTTGCTGATTAAGCTGGATTCACGCGGTCCGGTTTTTTACCGGCAGGAACGCGTCGGGATGGACGGCCGGGTCTTTCTCTTTTACAAGTTTCGCTCGATGCGGGCGGGAACCGACGATGCCGCGCACCGGGAGTTCCAGCGTCGTTACATCAGCGGCCAGCCGGACACAAACCTGGGCGATGAAGAGCGGCCGGCTTACAAACTGCTGGCCGACGATCGCGTGACGGGTCTTGGTCGTCTGTTACGCCGTACGAGCATCGACGAATTGCCGCAGCTCTTCAATGTGCTACGCGGTGACATGAGCGTGGTCGGGCCCCGGCCTCCTATTCCTTATGAAGTCGAAAGTTATGAATTGTGGCATCGCAAGCGGCTCGATATGAAGCCGGGCATCACCGGTTTGTGGCAAGTGTCCGGGCGCAACCGTTTGCCGTTTGACGAGATGGTGCGAATGGATTTGTACTACATCGAAAACTGGTCGCTGCTGCTCGACATAAAGATCATCCTTCAGACACTGCCGGTGATGTGGCGGGGTGAGGATGCTTATTGACTTGAAAAACCCGGTGGTGTGTTGCTGGTTTCGTGTTTTTCTGCCGCTGGGACAAGAACGATCCACGAATTCACACGAATCCGCACGAACAAGATCACTTTCGCTTCGTGTGGTTTCGTGGGATCGTTTATCTGTAGAGCGGCAATATCTCGCATGGACACAGCGGGAACATATCCGCGGGAGTAAATCATTATGTCGAGTTCAGATACGAAACGCGAAATGCTCAGACACACCGTGGCGACCCTTGCTTACCGCGGCGCCAAAGCGGTGCGTGGCGCGCCCGACTCGTTCGCCGCTTACCGGGCTTCCGAAACCACGCGGACACCGGCTCAGATCCTGGCTCACATAGGAGACTTGTTGGACTGGGCGCTGTCGATCGCAAAAGGCGCGGAAGCCTGGAACAATTCCGAGCTGCTGCCCTGGGACGAGGAGGTTGCGCGCTTTCACCGCACCGTCGAGAGTTTCGACAACTATCTGGGGTCAGATGCGGAACTTGGCGCTCCGTGTGAACGTCTCTTCCAGGGTCCGATCGCGGACGCGCTTACCCACGTCGGACAATTAACGATGCTGCGGAGAATCGCCGGAGCGCCGATCAAAAGTGAGAACTACTCGCGAGCAAAGATTGAAGCTGGCCGCGTCGGAGCGGAGCAAGCGGCGCCCAAGCGCGAGTTTGATTAACCTGGAATTACTTAAAGGCGTCGGTTAGGCGTGTAACATAAAGACGCGCCTGTCGTTGGTCAATAATAACAACCATGCGTGACTGGATTCTTCGGGCGCTCAGGGAGACAAGCAGGTCTGTCGGTTTGGCGATAAGCAGGTTGCAGCACCCCTGCACCTCACCTATAATTCGATCCAGTTTCGTCAACACTGAGAACATCCATGCCATATCTAAAGCCTGAACGACCAGAGAAGGTAACGGCGCCCTCTTTGACAGCCAGCAAGGAACGCGGTGAGCGTCTGGTGTGTCTGACCGCATACGACTATCCAACCGCGCGCATCGTGGATGAAGCCGGCATCGATATCATTCTGGTCGGCGATAGTGTGGGTAATGTCGTGCTGGGATACGGCAACACGGTGCCGGTGACTCTCGATGATATTCTGATTCATGTAAAGGCCGTCCGCCGCGGCGTCCAAAGAGCACTGCTGGTGGCTGACATGCCTTACGGCTCGTTTCATACCGGCGCCGACGATACAGTCCGCGCCGCGCTGCGTTTGGTTAAAGAGTCAGGAGCGGAAGCCGTGAAGCTCGAAGGCGGGCAGAAGCGAGTAAAGCTGGTAAGGCGCCTGGTCAACGAAGAAATCTCGGTGATGGGCCATATTGGTTTGACGCCGCAATCGATCAACCAGTTGGGCGCTTATCGGGTTCAGGGCAAGACGGCCGTCGCCGCGCGCAAGCTGCTCGATGACGCCTATGCTCTGGAAGAAGCCGGCGCGTTTGCCATCGTCCTTGAGTTGGTGCCGCGGGAAATAGCTGAGTTAATAACCAGGAGCATTCGCATTCCCACGATTGGCATCGGCGCCGGAGTCCATTGCGACATTCAGGTACTCGTGTTTCATGATCTCCTGGGTTTGGCTTTTGGTAAGTTGCCACGCTTTGTTCGCGAGTATGCGAATCTTCGTGAGACGATTACGGATGCGATCACTCGCTGGGCCGAAGACGTGCGCAATGGGAGTTATCCTTCGGAACAGGAATCGTACGGATTGCCCGCCGAAGCCGCTGAAGAGTTGAAGATCGAAATCAAGAAGGAAGAAAAGCTCGGCTAGTCGTCAGTCGGCGTTGGTCAGTTGTCAGTAGTTAGTTGTCAGTGGCTTTGTGCGGCCGTTCTTCTGACTATTAACAACTGACTACTGACTTCTTTTTATGGAAATCATCAACCGTCGCAGACGTATGATGTCGGTCGCGCGCAAACTGCGGCGTGAACAGAACCGCACCATCGGCTTTGTTCCCACCATGGGCGCGCTGCATGGAGGTCACCTTAGTCTGATCCACGAAGCCCGCGCGATGTGCGATGTCGTGGTCGTCTCAGTGTTTGTTAATCCGACCCAGTTTAGTCCGGCGGAAGACTTCAATGCTTACCCACGCGATCTGACGCGTGATGCGGCGCTGCTGGCTGAATACAATGTCGATTACGTTTTTGCTCCACCTGCCGAAGAGATTTACCCGCCGGGCTTCTCTACCTATGTCACGGTCGAAGGGATGTCTGAAGACCTCGAAGGCGCATCCCGGCCGGGTCATTTTCGGGGCGTCACGACGGTGGTGGCTATCCTGCTTAACGTGATCGGGCCTGACTTTGCTTTTTTTGGACAGAAGGACGCACAGCAGTCGGTCTTGATCAAGCACATGGTCCGTGACCTTGCTCTTAATACTGAGATAGTGGTGCTGCCGATCGTGCGCGAAGAATCAGGACTGGCGATGTCTTCGCGAAACGATTATCTCAATGAGGAACAACGCCGAGCGGCAGCCGTCTTGCATCGGTCGTTGTCGGAGGCGCGCGCAGCCTTCGAAGCAGGCGAGCGCAGCGTCACAAGCTTGACCGAACTGGTGCGGGCGAACATTGAAAAGGAACCGCTGGCCCGGATCGATTACGTGAGTATCAACGACGCCGAGACGCTTGCGCGACTAGACAAAGTTGACGATCGCTCTGCATTGATTTCGCTGGCGGTATTTGTGGGAAAGACGCGGCTGATTGATAACGTGGTGCTGGGGAAGGCGAAGAAGCACGAGGCGGTTGGAGCTTGAGAGTAATCGTGCCGATACCTGACTTTCAAACTATCATGCTTCCACTCCTCGAAATGTTCAGGGATGGCGAAGCTAAGACCACGACGCAAATGTATGTCGAGTTGGCTGATCACTTTGGTCTGACCGAATTAGAGCGAACCGAGAGACTGCCTTCTGGCAACCAAACGCGTTTTCACAATCGAGTTGGGTGGGCGCGAACACACCTCAAGAAAGCAGGACTCTTGGAAAGGATTGGGAGCGGCCTTTATAAGATCGCTCCGCGAGGGAAAGAAGTATTAACGTCTCCTCCGCCGAAAGTTGATGTTCATTTCCTGGATCAATTTGAGGAACATCTAGAATTCCGAAAAGCTAAGAAGCCAAAGATTCAGACTTTAGAGATTGAAACTGCCCACGCCGATCAGACCCCGAAGGAGATGTTAGAGAGGGCGTATGAAACTCTACGAGGAGCGCTAGGTGAAGAAATCCTCGAGAAGGTTAGACAGGCTCCACCTATCTTCTTTGAGCAACTGGTGGTCGAGCTATTGCTGAAAATGGGGTACGGTGGATCAAGGCAGGACGCTGGCAGTGCGATAGGACGTTCGGGCGATGGAGGTATCGACGGAATAATAAAGGAGGACAAACTTGGATTAGACGTGATTTACATTCAAGCAAAACGATGGGCGTCGACCGTCGGGCGGCCTGAGATTCAAGCGTTTGTAGGCAGCCTGGAAGGCCATCGTGCCAATAAGGGGGTCTTTATTACAACTTCTCATTTTTCTCCCGACGCCAAGGACTACGTCACTCGGATCGGAAAGAAGATCGTCTTGATTGACGGAGAACAATTGAGTGAAATGATGATAGATCATGATGTGGGCGTTACAACTGAGGATTCTTACGTGGTGAAGAGGATAGACTCTGATTACTTCAGCGAGGAGTGACCAGTGGGGGGTGCTGCGCTGTGATATATTTCTAACTCGGACAGAACGGAGGCTGGAAGAGGCCCATGAGTACTGCGAAAGACGAAGCCATCAAGCTGATTACTCGGTTACCGGAAGAAGTATCGTGGGACGATATCATGTACCGGATCTATGTAAAGCGGAAGATTGAAGAAGGCGTCAGGGCGGCAGATGAAGGTCGGACAAGTTCTCACGAAGAAGTGAAAGAGTTGTTTGGAGTCAATGAAAATTAAATGGACCGACCCCGCTATTATATCCCTCCGCAACTTACATGGTTACATCGCAAAAGACTCTGCAATATATGCAAGCAGTTTTGTCCAACGGATAATTCTTGCCGTTGAAAGGCTGACGAATTTTCCGAGAATTGGCCGCGTGGTGCCGGAGACCGATGATGAGACAATTCGAGAACTTCTTTATCAAAACTACCGCATCATCTATCGTATCAAGAGCGAGCTGATCGAGATTCTAACTGTAATCCATGTTCGCCGAGATCTTGGTGCCCTTAAACCCGCACCCTGGGAGGTCGAGTAAAAGACCATCTCACTCAAGCAATGTCCGACGTGATCAAACAAAAGGTCCATATCGCCTTCACGCTCAACGGTGAAGCGTCCGAGGTCGCTTTCGCGCCGCACAAGACTCTGCTCGAAGTCCTGCGCGAAGATCTGGGGTTGACCGGCACCAAGCATGGTTGTGAGTTGGGCGAATGCGGCACGTGCACGATTCTGGTCGATGGGCGCGCGATTCTTTCCTGCCTGATGCTCGGCCTCGACGCCGAAGGTCGTGAAGTGGAAACGATCGAGGGCATGGCTGAGGGCGCACAGCTTCATCCACTGCAAGTGACTTTTGCCGATACCGGCGCCGCCCAGTGTGGCTATTGTTCGCCCGGCTTCTTACTGGCAGCCAAAGAACTGATCGACAAAAAGCCAAAGCCGACGCGCGACGAGATTAAGGAAGCCCTGTCAGGAAATCTCTGTCGTTGCACCGGCTATATTAAGATCTACGAAGCAGTCGAGCTGGCCGCCGCGCGTGTTCGGGGCGAAGAGATGGAGCTGGCCCGCGAGAGCATTTATGGCTGTCGATGATCGTAGGGGCAGGGCTTGTCCCTGCCCGCGTGCAGCAGGGAAATAATGATCGGGCGGGGACAAGCCCCGCCCCTACAATCATGCCTAACGATCAATCGAACAACGGGAAGCCGCTCAACGTAGTCGGCAAACCATTCCGCAAAGTCGATGCGCGCGCAAAGTGCACTGGCCAGACGAAGTTTGCCGACGACATCTTTCTGCCGCGCATGCTCTATTGCAAAATTTTGCGGAGCCACGAGCCGCATGCCCTGATAAAGGACATCGATCTATCGAAAGCGCTGGCCCTGCCCGGCGTGATCGCAATTATCACTGGTAAAGACCTGCCGATCCCCTATGGCATCCTTCCGGTTAGTCAGGATGAGCACGCGCTGTGCATCGATAAGGCCCGTTTTGTCGGCGATCCGGTAGCAGCGGTCGCAGCGATCGATGAAGACGTGGCGTTCGATGCGATGAATTTGATTGAGGTCGAGTACGAACGGCTCAATACGATTTCATCGATCGAAGAAGCGATCATGATCGACGAGCCTCGCATCCATGAGTATGGCGACGACGCGAACGTCCACAAGAAAGTCTCGTTGGAATTCGGCGAAGTAGCTGAGGGTTTCGCCGAAGCTGATCTCATTCGCGAGGACACGTTCTTTTATGAAGGCAACACGCACCTGCCCATGGAGCAGCACGCGGCGGTTGCTTACCTGGACACTGACGAGAAATTAACTCTGTGGAGTTCGACTCAGACGCCGCACTACGTTCATCGAGCCTTGACCAAAGTGCTGGGAATGCCCGCTAGTCATATCAGAGTGATTGCTACACCGAATGGCGGCGGCTTTGGCGGCAAGAGCGATCCCTTTAATCATGAGGTTGTAGTTTGCAAGCTTTCGATGTTGACCGGTCGTCCGGTGAAGTGCACACTCACCCGCGAAGAGGTTTTCTATTGTCATCGCGGTCGCCATCCCGTCTTGATGCACGTCAAGACCGGGGTGAAGAAAGATGGCGCGATCACCGCGATGCATTTCAAATCATTTCTTGACGGCGGCGCCTACGGCAGCTACGGAGTCGCGAGTACGTTCTACACCGGTGCTCTGCAAACGGTCACGTATGACGTCCCGCGTTACAAATTCCAGGGCTTACGCGCTTTCACAAACAAACCACCTTGTGGGCCAAAGCGTGGGCACGGCACGCCGCAGCCGCGTTACGCGATCGAGGTCCAACTCGACAAAATAGCGGAGGAGCTGCGACTGGATCCGGCAGCGATGCGCCGGAAACATCTGGTCAAGCCAAATTCAATCACTGCCAACTATCTGCGGATCGGCAGTATGGGTTTGGGAGCATGCATCGACAAAGTCGTCGCAGGCTCGGACTGGAAAAATAAATTCTCCGGATGGATGTCAGAACCGGGATCGGTAGCGACTGGGTTAAACTCGCAGAACAAGTCCGCGAGCCAAAACAAAACCCGAAAGCTCCCGTTCGGGAAGGGAATCGGCATCGCCTGCAGTTCGTACATTTGCGGCGCTGGTTTGCCTATCTACTGGAACAACATGCCGCAGTCGGGTGTGCAGTTGCGACTGGATCGACAGGGCGGCGTCTGCGTAATGTGCGGTTCGATTGATATCGGTCAGGGATCGGATTCAATTCTGGCGTACATTGTCGCTGAAGTCTTGGGGATCGATCCGTTCGACATTCGCGTCGTTACTGCCGACACCGATCTGACGCCGGTTGATCTGGGAAGTTATTCGAGCCGCGTAACTTTGATGACAGGCAATGCCGCTATTCAGGCGGCCGAGCGGGCCCGCGAGCTTCTGACGATCGCCGTGGCTGAAAAACTTAATCTGCCAATCGAAAATATTTCGTTCGGTGAACGGCGCGCGTTCGATGTCGAGAACCCTGAAACTGGAGTGTCATTCGCTGATGCAGTCGTGCTGGCGGAATCAAAGTTCGGCACGATCGGCACCGTCGGTTCGTATTCGCCGCCACGTTCACCGGGCAAGTACAAAGGCGCGGGCGTAGGCCCCTCCCCGGCTTACAGTTATTCCGCGGCCGTGGCTGAAGTCGATGTCGATCCCTCGACCGGCATTGTGATCGTCGAAAGAATCTGGATCGCTCATGACATTGGCAGATCGATCAATCCCATGCTCGTGTTGGGGCAGGTCGAGGGCAGCGTCTACATGGGCCTGGGTGAAATCCTGATGGAAGAAATGTCCTATCGCGCGAATCGCAACGTGGTGCACAAAATTCCTTCGATGCTCGAATACAAGAGCCCGACGACGATGGAGATGTGCGACGTCAAGACTTATCTGATTGAAGATCCCGATCCTAATGGTCCGTTCGGCGCGAAAGAGGTTGGCCAGGGCCCGCTGCTTCCAGTACCACCGGCAGTAGCGAATGCGGTTTACAATGCCGTCGGCGTGCGCATCGACGAAGTTCCGATCATGCCGGAGAAGGTTCTGAAAGCCTTACGCGATAAAGCGAAGGGCGGCGATGGCCGCTTTGGCCCCGATTCGATACCTTCGGTTGAATGGCCCGAGCCCTTGCGGGTGCTGACTCCGGCCGAAGGTGGCGATGGTCGAGAGATGCCGCGCGTGGCGGTGCATTCCTAATCCAAATGAAACGATACCTACCTTTCATCATCATCGTGCTGGTATTGGTCGCTGTCATAGGCATCTTCGCGTTCACATTGCGCAGAGGAAGCGGCAGCGGAGATTTAGGCGCAGGCCTTACTAATTCAAACCAACCGCCTCCAGCCGCCGCGAACACTGCCGCGCCTAATAAAGCGACACCAAGTTCAGCGGGACTAACCAAGCCTAATGTAAAGGTCAGCTCGCCAGTGGTAGTCGAAGAGTTCGGCGACTATCAGTGCCCACCGTGCGGCCAGCTTTATCCCGAACTCAAACAAATCGAAAAAGAGTACGGCAGCCAAGTGCAGATCGTCTTTCATCAATTTCCGTTGACCAAGATGCACAAGAACGCGATGGCTGCTGCGCATGCAGCCGAAGCGGCGCGCAATCAGAACAAGTTTTGGGAGATGCACGATCGACTCTACCGCAACCAGAAAGAGTGGTCCGACCTGGACGATCCGCGTACGGTGTTCATGTCTTATGCACGTCAACTTGGCCTCAACCTCGACCAGTTCAAGCAGGATATGGAAAGCAACCAGATTGACCAGAGGATCAGTGCCGATATTCAACGCGGCGCATCAATGGGCGTCACCGGCACGCCGACGGTGTTTCTGGATACGCACATGCTGCGGTACGAGGCTACCAACGCCGATGGCCTTCGCCGCGGCATAAACGTCCTGCTGGAAAGAAAAGCCACTTCATAGATATACGTTAGGGAAGAACGCCAAGCCACAGCCGACACCCAGGCATAGCGGGCTATTAACTTCTTGGCTTCCGCGACTTATAGTTACTAAGCTCAAGTTCTTGTTGACATGTCGCTCGCCTCTCTTTATAGTGCAATACCCGTAGGTCGCCTTTGATGCTAGCTTCGGCCGTCACCCCCCGCATCAAATCGACGGATTGCCGATGTTCAAGCTAAGACGCCTCGAAATTACGGGATTCAAATCCTTTGCGGACCATACTGACCTCATCTTTACCGGTGATGGCATAACTGGCGTGGTGGGCCCCAATGGCTGCGGCAAGAGCAATGTTGCCGATGCTATTGCCTGGGTTCTGGGCGAGCAGCGCGTCAAGCATTTGCGCGGCGCTGAAATGAAAGACGTTATCTTTCAGGGCTCGCGCAATCGTAAACCGAGCGGCATGGCCGAGGTGGTCCTGCACCTGGTGCGCGACGAGATCGTCGAGCACGAACCGGACATCGAAGATATTGATTCGACCCTGGAGCAGATCGACGAACACAGTGCTGCGTTTGCCGAAACTGAAATCGTCACTGAAGCGGTTGAAGCGGCGGTCCTGACCGAGGCGACGAACCAAGCATCAACGGACTCAGCAACCAGCGAAACTGAATCGGCCACCGCGGATGCTCCGCCCGACGACGCACCCTCCGAAGCGAAACCCAGAACCCCGACACATCATCGTCATTGGCGCCGGCGTAATCTCGCGCTCGAGTTCGCGCCGGGCGAAGCCGTCTCAGTTACCCGCCGTCTCTATCGTTCCGGTGAAAGCGAGTATCTACTCAACGATCGGCCCTGCCGGCTCCGGGACATTCAGGATCTTTTCTCGGGCACGGGATTGTCGGGCGGACACTACGCCATCATTGAACAGGGTCGCATCGGCCAGATCCTTTCGGCCAAGCCCATGGATCGGCGCACGATCATCGAAGAAGCCGCCGGCATCACCAAGTTCCGCGTCCGGCAACGCGCCGCCGAAGCTCGTCTGGAATCTGCCCGCTCGAATCTCAGTCGCGTGTCCGACATCATTGCTGAAATCGAGCGACAGGTGAACAGCCTCCGCCGTCAGGCAGCCAAGGCGCGACGTTATCGCATTCAGCGGGAAGAGCTGCGCGAGTTGCTGCGACAAGTTTACGTGGCTGAGGAGCGCAGTCTGATCGCCCTGCTCGAACAATCGCAGGTCCAGCTGGAAAGCGCTACTGAAGAAGATCGGCAGCTGGCAACAGCCTTGACCGCGCGGGAAGAAACCAGCCGCTCGGCCACTCAAGCAGCCCGCGCCCTCGAAGACGAACTGACGCAATTGCGCGCCGCGGTGGCGGATGCTGCGTTGCAGCGCGATCGCCGGATTCGCGAACGCGTCTATCAGGAAGAACAAATCGAGGCGCTGACCAAACGTCGCACAGAGATTGAAAAGGAAGTCCGCGCGCTCGATGCGCGTCTGCTGATTATCGAGTCTGAGCTGGAACGCCTGCGTCAGGCTGAAGCGCAACTCAGCACTGACAATGAACAAGCGGTGCTGGCTTTGCGTTCAGCTGAAGATGCCCACGCCATGAAGCTGGGTGAAGTTGCTCTGGCAGAAAACCAGATCGAGAGTGCCCGGGCGGAATTGCTTACCCATACCGCAGCCGTAGAACGACTGAATGAGCTGGCTCGTCAGCTGGAGCATGCGCTCGAGAAGCTGACTCAACAGGCCGAAGGTCTGGCGCGCGAAGGCGAACGCGCCGCCGCGGCTCACGCCGAACGCAGCGCGGAGGCCGAAAGACTCAATCAGCAAATCCTGGTTACGCGCGAAAAACTTGGCAGGCTGACTGCCGAGCGGGAGGCAGCGGTCAAAGCCGTCATCGAAGGTCACGAGCGCGTCTCGGACAACGATGCCGAACAGACGCGCGTGCGTGACGACTATTCCCGCGCTCTGCACCGCCTTGAAAGTTTCAAAGAACTCGACGCACGGCGAACGCATTACTCATTGGCCGTGCAGGAAGCTTTCTCTGCTAATGAGAGTGAAGACTTTCATCTTATCGGAACGCTGGCCGACAGCATTCAGGTAGATGCGCGGTGGGAACGCGCGGTCGAGGGTGTGTTCGGATCGGCGCTGCAATCGATCCTGGTGCCTACGCCTGATGATGCCATTCGGGCGGCTGCCTGGCTGAAGAATAATCAGGCCGGACGGGCGACTTTCCTGGTTACCGGTTTTCACGGTGCCAGCGACGAAGTTGATGTGGACGTAATGACTTTCAGGGAGACGATAACCGGCCCCGCCGCCCGTCAGCAATATGTTCCCGTCGGCATTGATGGACCGCGTATCGCAGGCACTCTGCGGGCTCCGCGCGAATTGCTGACGGTGCTCGAACGAACGATGCCGGAAAAAATGAATGCGCGCGTCGTGGATACTCTGGACGACGCGACAGCTTTATCATTGGCCACCGGCGACATGTTTGTGACCACCGATGGAGACTGGGTGGCCGGCGGACAGTTCGTCAATGCGGGTAACGGCCGCGCGCTTGAAGAGGGTGCGGGTTTGTTGACCTTCAAACGCGAGTTGCGCGAACTGGAAACTCGCGTGGCAGATTTGGCGGCTGAACTCGCCGTCGCTGAAGTGGCCGTCAAAGACGCGCGCTTTCGTCTGACCGGACTGGAAGAATCCGTCGTCTTGCTGAACGCCTCGATTGCCCGTGAAGATCGCGAGGCAATGGCCCGCGAACTTAATTACGGAACTTTGCAGCAGGACATTGAGCGAGCCGAGCGTCACCTGCGGGTGGTCGCGGATGACACGGCGCGTCTGCAGCAGGAGCGCCGCGAGTTGGAAGACAGCCGCGCAAAGACCTTGCGGGAGGCCGAGTCGGCGGAAACCATGCGCCGCGCTACGCTGGAGAAAATTGAGCAACGCACCAACTTCCTCGCTGAAATTCGTCGCGAGGCCGAGACCGAAAGCGAAACTCTCAATGAGCAGCGGGCGGAAGCCGCCGCCGCCGCCGAACGTCGCCGCTCAACCACGGCCGATTTGCGTCGTTTGGAGTCCGAGCACGATGACGTCGCCGCCCGTCTCGAGCGTCACCGTTTGGAATTGAACGAAGCTGCAACCCGGCTGGGCGACTTGCACAATTCGATCAATGAAATCGATCGCCTGGCGGCCTCGGTCGATGAAGAGAAAGCTCGCGAAGCAGAGCAGATTGCCGGTGCTTCGAATCGGCTGACCGAAGCCCGATCGCAGGCCGATGCTCTGGCGAACGAATTGGCAGAGTTGAACCGGAACGCCGCGGCGTCACGTGATGCGCGCGCCGCTATCGAGGTGCAACGCGCTGAAGCCCTGGCTCGGGTCAGCTTTGTGCGCGAGTCCTGCGCCAACGAATTGAGCCAGAGTCTGGAAGATCTCGCTCGTGATGTTCAACTCAGCGAAGAGTTCGATCTCGAAACTGAGCGGGCACGGGTGGAAGAGTGGCGGGAACGTCTGGAAAACTTTGGCGCGGTAAACATGATGGCCCTCGAGGAGCTGTCCGAGGCCGACGAACGCCTGGCTTTCCTGACCACGCAACGCGAGGACATCACTCAGGGAATCGCTGCCACGGAAGAGGCGCTGCGCGAGATCAAGCGTCGTTCACGCGAGCGCTTCCGCGATGCTTTTGAAAAGATTAATCAGAATTTCAGTGAGTTCTTCAATGAGTTGTTTGGCGGCGGTCGCGGCGAAATGAGCTTGATCGACGACGACAACGATTTGGAATCAGGCATCGACATCGTGGCCCAACCACCGGGCAAGCGTTTACAGAATGTGCTATTGCTTTCGGGTGGTGAAAAAGCGATGGCCGCGCTCGCTCTGGTGCTGGGAATATTTCAGTACCGGCCCTCGCCTTTCTGCCTTCTTGATGAGGTTGACGCTCCACTCGATGAAGCAAATGTGGGCCGCTTCACCAGTAAAGTTGTGGCCATGTCGGCCAACACTCAGTTCATCGTCATCACGCACAACAAACGCACCATGGAAACCGCGCGCGCCCTGTACGGCGTGACCATGGAAGAGGTTGGCGTCTCCAAACTGGTCTCAGTCCGGTTCGAATAACCGGGAGCGCGGGCATCCTGCCCGCCTGAGCGCGCAGCGCGAACCCATTCACCCATAAAGAGCTCCACGGAAAATACTCGAAGCCGGAACTGGTTTTGTTAGTGAATTTCGTGTGATTTCGTGGATCATTCTTTTCTGAGGTACAGACTCGATCCACTAAATCACACGAAACAACACCAAACCAGAACGGGCTCATCGAGCTGCGGAGCGGGCCAAAGAAGGTACAGAACCGATCGCGATGGCGGGCGGGTCCTCACGAGGAGTTAACCCACTCGCTACCGCGAGCGGTTCCGTACCTCCTTCCCTGCTTGCGTTCTGCGCCCTCTTCGTCTAAAAAGTAAGTCCCCAGCTTGATTCGAATGCTAATACCCCAATCGAGACTACTATTATCGCTGCTCGTAATTCTCGGCGCAGCATTTCTTTCTTTTTCCCAGGATCAAACTAAACGCAACGATCGCCCTCAGGACGCTAAAGTTCCGGCCACACAGCGCCGGGAAGACAACAAGAAGCTTCCTGATCCGACCCGCTATTCCTACGAATTCGCCAAAGCCGAGTTTCTGATTAGCCACGTGTTGATCGAGCACGATGCGCTGGGCCGCGGCAAGATTACGTTTGAGCGCCGGGGCGAGGAAACGCCCATCGTCGAACCGATCGAATTATCGATCAGCGCGCTTGGTCGTGTCCTTGGCCTGTGGACTGAATTACACTTCCTGGATTCGAACGAGAACTATCAAACCGTCAAAAGTTTTGCTCACCTGGGAACCTACAAGCTGAATATGGACGACGGACAGCGCCGGCGCACGGCCGAGTTCAATTGGAGTAACAACAAAGATGCCTGGTCGTTGGCCAACGAGTATCGCCGGGTGACTGACCAGGCGATTTTGATTTTCAATCTCAAGCTGGCCCGCGAGATGCAACCGCTAAACGCGCCGCAACTCTTAAATGAGATGGAGACGCTCCTCGTCCGAAATGGTCTCTCCGATCCCTCCCAACTTGTGCCGCTATTGAAGGACCTGCGCACCGACGAACACATCCCGCTCATCGCCCGCAATCACGCCGATCGGATTTTGAAGAAAATCGAAAAGTGAGAGTCGGCACAGCCGACGGAATGCAAGTAAACCACAGAGCCAGCCGTGGGTCACTGGAACCAAACGATCTCTTAACGCTACACCGTCCGCGCATGCCGCTCCACCTGAAACGCGATTCGGTCAGCGAGAAAGAAATTGCAGATTGAGCAAGCCACCACGCTGGCGAAATTGGAGCTGGCGATGGGCAGACCCAGGCGTCCTACCAGAATGCTCATAAAGACCAGATTACCAGTTAGCGAAACCGCGCCGTTCGTCAGGTTGAACTTCGTCAGGCGGCGCAGAGTTTCACCTGCTGTTGCAGATGGGCGGTCTCTCCAGGTCCACCGTTGATGCCAGACAAAATTATTCAGTATTGCCAACTCAACTGCCGCGGCAGTTGCCAAGAGATAGCCAACGGGATGAGCGCCGTGCGTAAGAACAAAAAGCGCGCCGGATTGCAGAGCAAATCCAACCAAACCGACCACGTTGAACCTCATGAAGTGAATCATCTCGCTTGCGACCAATCAACGACGATCTGCAGTCAGTACCGGGAGCGATAGCAACCGGGTCTCAATCCACGCCATCGCCAGTTTGACCGAAACCACCCAGTCGCTATCGCTTCCGGTTCTGACTCATTGACGACCTCACTGCTTGGGCAGGCGCTCCAATTCGTAGAGCGTATGCGTATTCTGAATGGACAGGACGATCAGGATGAATAGCATGCCGATGACCGCGACTACTCCGCCGACGTCAAAGAGCAGATAGCGTTGGTGGTGCACACGCGGATGGTAGATCAGAAACACATTCCCGATCATGAGCAGCAGACGCATTTCCGTGGGACCCATCTTCCATTGCGAGAGCTTGAATACTCCCAGCGCATAGGCCGCCAAGTACGAGTTGATTGCCAGCATGAAGAAGGCGATTAGCACCGCCGCGGCCACTCGCTCGCTCATATATTCGGAGAGCGCCAGGCCGAAAAGCAGGAACACCGCGCCGAAGGTATCTATGATGTGGTCCACATAGAACCCATAGCGCGGACGCTGCCGGTTTCTGAATCGCGCCAGCGTTCCGTCCAGGCTGTCCCCAAACCAGTTGATAAAGATGAAGAGATTCACGAGGTGCAGCATCAGCGGATTCTGTTTGCTCGCGGCATAGCACACGCCGGCGCCGAGCATGCCCAAGAGTCCGAGAATCGACAGATGATCGGAATTTACCCAGCCGGGCATGCGCCGAGCGAGTCCCCGCAGGGCAGCTCGTTCGAGCGGAGCCAGAATACTTGTTTGCTCCCGCGCGGCATCGCGGAAAGGTTTGCTTTTCAGTACGAGTTCCATTTGCATGAGTTGCCTTTGAGAAGAATCGAAACTTCAGTATTGGGATCGGTTTCCGGATGAAACGGTTTTGCCAAGAGTTGAGCCACTCAACGAGCCATCGAAAATGGCGGCAGAGTGTATCCTCGGGCCTGTAAGCCCGGGGATCAGGCGGTCAAGATGTCCAAGCCCCTGTAGAGGGCGGCAGCAGAAAACATTACTAGCCGATGGTGCCATCTGATTTTTCTCTTTGCAGACCGTCGCCCTTATGGCAATCACGATGCCAGAATATCGGCGCAAGATCCGCCGCATTCCGAAAGAGTTTGGGAATGAGGGTGCAGCAATAATCCGATACTTGAGCGGAGAAGTTAGTTGTTGGGGCATGCGGGCAGTAGCCCGACCGTCAGGGAGGGCCTTAGTCGGCGCAGCCGACGTCATACCAGTAGCCCACAGCGCCAGCTGCGGGTAAAGAGAAAACGATCGATTCAATCGAGCCCGCGAATGCGGCGCGGCATAAAACTATCGCAGATTCCATTTGCCACAGCCGCCAGGACTGCTAAGATTCACTGCGAGCCAGGCTCCTCCTGTTGATGGAAAAGCTTAACCTCAAACCAACCCACAAGCCCGTCCAGAATTATTACGAGGCGCTACGCCAATTCCGGGGCCTCGGAGTCTCTCACGAAGGCGCGGTCCGCTCTGCTTTTCAAACTCTGCTGGAGCATTGCGGCAGACAGTTTGGTTGGAAGCTCGTTCCTGAATTGCAGATCAAACGAGACCGCGCGCACTCACTTCGCGTCGACGGCGCTCTCCTGGATCAATTCAGCATCACTCATGGATATTGGGAAGCCAAAGACAGTCATGATGATCTCGCCAAGGAGGTAAAGAAGAAACTCACCATTGGATATCCGCAAACCAACATCATTTTCCAGTCGCCCGGGCGCGCGATTCTTTGGCAAAACGGCAGAGCTGTTCGGGACGAAGACATTTCGGAACCTGTGGCGCTCGTCGAAATCCTCAAACAGTTCTTGCCGATAAGTCTTTGACGGACTGAACCGCCTTGTGGAAAGACCCACCTTCTCATTTCGACGTTGGAAACAGTTCCTGGCGCGAGTGAATTACGTCATTTCGGATAATCAAGTATTTATCAGCAAGAGTCGGACCCTTAGATATGATCGATTTAGTGTTCACGGTGAGTTGGCGGCGGAGCTCATCTGCGAGGGTATCAATGTCGACCTTGCGATAGATATCGGCGGCGGGCATTCTCTCTGAGAGCCACATATCGAATGGAGCAACCAGCCGGCGCTCGAGGGGCAGTTCATCGACTTCTTTCCCGTCCTTGGTCCAAAAGACGAGTGATTCGCGGGCGCCCTCAACGTTGACCCAAAGATGTTGTGCGCCTTTTTCGCGAAACTCCGGTTCTAAGCTCATGAGTACCGCTAAAAGACGAACGGCGTCCTCTGTATCTAAATCAATTATCGTGGGATCGTCCGCTCCATAAGCATTGTCAGGTGCAGTGATTAACTGCACCTTGGAACCCTGCTGCTTCCCATCAACTGACGGAAAATACAGAGAATCGGCAAGAAATGCGAGGCGCGTGCCCAGAACGCTTTCGCGATTCGCCTCCTCCTTTGTATGTTGTGCCCTACCAAACTGAGCTGAAATCTCACCCAACGCCAGATCGACTTCAGCCGACCCGCGGAAGATTGGTAGGTACGCTTGTTCACTTAACTCCCTCGCGTTGTCTTTCTTTTGCAAGTCTCCGTTGTTCTTCTGAAATTGTAGAGACATAGCGCCGAGCGCGACCAATCCAATTGCGGAAAGTCCCTTGAACATAATTTCCAAACTTACTACCCACCAGGTCTTTGAATAGTCGAAGGACTTCGTTGTATCCACGGAATCCCCAGTAGATGAAACTCCATTATCAGACATTGCAAAACCTCCAATATCGTGAAGACAGGGTAAGGGTCTTCTTTGCGAAGTAGTATGCAGAACGACGAACGCCCCCGCTTACGCGCGGGCTACTGCCCCGATCGTTCTGCTCATTGAATGACTCCTTGGCCGCGAGATTCCTCGCTGGTCTTATCGCTTAGTTGCAATTAATCAAGCATTTTGTTGGCGGGCTCATCGCCACTCACGGCCTGTTCGCGATCAGACAGGCGAGCCCTCAGGCTGACGGGCTTGCTGGGTATCACTGGTGCACTCAAGCGGAACGGCTGACGAGCAAGCCTCCGCCGCCCGACGCCAGACGAAGCGTCGCAGAAGCAACCAGCTAAGGAATTTATTGGTTGCTGAAGACCTGTCTCTTATGAGCTACTGATGAACTGCGTTGGCCGCGGAGCCTTTCATCCCAGTCGCAAGGCCGACCAACCCAAGTACTACGGAAACGACGCCCAATCCCGTCATTATGGAGCTTCCACATGCGATACACCATCTATCGCCGTTAATAAATATTATGTAGCCACCGATAATGATGGACCAGACTGCAAGTACCAGATGGATGCCTTTGTACATCTTCAGATCCTCGCTTTCTTCTTTGTGTGATTAGGGACGCTGCCCTGGATAGTTCATTGTTGCCTTCGGCTAAAGAGTCAGATCAGTTAGAGGGCTTTGTGAGCCGAGGATTCGGCTATGCGGTTGCGCTCGAGTTGTCATGCGAAGGCGCCCGCGTTTTGGCGCCGCCGACAGCTCTTGCCTTGGGTTGCTTCCCTTGGCTCACAGAACCTGGCGGCGCGCTTTGCAGAACCCAATTCGTCATTGATGGGTCATCTTCCACCTCCTGGGTTGGGATGTTAACCAGGGACCAGAAGCTTGCGAGGACCTATGGCGCGGGGAGTATATCGCTTAGTTGCAAGAAATCAAGCATTTTGTGGGAAGGTTCACGCTTTGGTTCACGATTCCGAAATTATGAATAGCGCGCTGGGATTAGTTTGGAGGGCGGCGGCTTGTCTCCGCGTTTTTATGCGATGGCTCTAATATCGATTCGGATATTTGCGCTTCGAATATTTGTCCCCACTACGGGGGCTTAGAAATTCAATTACATCCGTGATCCCAGGGTGCCGCTCTGCGCTGCGTTACCCGGGACTATTTTGTTTCACGCTTTCAGCGTGAAGAGTTGCGCCGGGCGAGCCTAAGGATCGTTGACGCCCTCCCTTACGCTCGGGCTACTGCCCGTCGCCATCGGAAAGGCCGTTTGTCTCGTCAGCGATCAACTTACAAAAATCGATCACTCGGCTCTCGGCCCAGAAACGTTCTTCGCCTCTGCTCGCTGATACAAAGGCGACGTGCCCGCCTTGTTCCGTAGCCAGCAACAGCACATAAGGATTCGCGGTGATAGCTGGATCGCGCATTGGCTCAAAGGGGATGAAAGGGTCGTCTTTAGCGTGAATGATCAGGGTCGGAATGCGGATGCGGCCGATGAAGGGGCGGGAGCTGGCTTTGGCGTAGTACTCATTGGCATCGGCAAAGCCAAAGTGCGGCGCGACATAACCGTTGTCGAATTGCTCGACGCTGCGAATGCCGCTCAAGATGCTCAAATCGTAACGGCCCGGAAACAGATTTTCTTTGACCTTGATCCGGTTCTTCAAGCGCCGCAGAAAGTCCTGCTGATAAATCCAGTTGCGCGGCCGGGCTATCAGAGTTGTACTGGCGCGCAAATCAATCGAAGGTGAAACCGCGCAGATGGATTTCACTTCCGCGGGCGGATTGTCGCCATACTCTCCGGCGAGTTTCAGAACCAGATTGCCGCCCAGGGAAAAGCCGGCGACAAAGATTCGCGACAGGTGATCGTGCCCGATCAACTCGTCTATCACCGCGCGCAGATCCCCGGTGAGTCCGCCGTGGTAAAGCGTCGGCGAAAGATGCTCGGTCCCGCCGCAGTTACGAAAGTTGACCCGCACTACATTAAACCCGGAGCGAAACATTTTGTCGGCCGTGGTCAGCATGTATGCCGATGCGGTCGAGCCTTCCATGCCATGCCACATGACCAGCGTTGGCCGCGATCCTCGATCTGGTTGCCAACGACAATGGGCCAGGACCTGGCTGCCGGGCTCGACTTCGAACAGCCGCTCTTCATCGCCGCTGTGATCGCGTAAACGAAATCGCCGTGGCCAGAAGTACGCCCCGAGAGTTTGCACGTCGCCTTGTTTGAAGAGGCGATAAGGAATGAAAGGCTTAGTCTTGAAGTCTCTGGCTATCCGGGCGAGGAGTGAGATTTCATCGTGGGGCATAGCTTTGTTTCAGACGGATTACCGAGTCCATGCATTCACGCGGGTGGCAAGGGCAAGTCGGTACGGAACCGCGAGCGGTAGCGACCGGATACTACATTCAACCGCGCTCATTCGTTTCGCTTTTTGGCCGCGGTTGAGTGTTAGCATCCGGTCGCTAACCGCTCGCGGTTCCGTAACAAGCAGTTCTTTCGCTACGCTTGCGCTACTTTTCAGGCCAATTTGCAAATTGCGCCCGTACCCGTTCACGAATACAAACAAGTCCGACCCTGAGAGGGTCGCACAGAATGTGACATTTGTGCGACCCCTTCACAAGGTCGGGATCGATCTTGGCATTCGCTCCGGGGGCGTTGCCCCGGCTATTAGATTGGACGCTTTCAGCGTCCGAGGTCGGCGACGACTCACTTGAAACTAATAATGACGTCGACAATCTGCCTTTGTGCGTTAGGCTTCATTTCGATTTCTGCTTTTGCGCGAGAGCCTGTGCGTTTCGCCAACCCAGTCATGAATTCTCGCAAACCGTGCTGTCTGAAATCATCGATGTACGATTCGTCAAATACTGCATTGGAACCCAGCGTCCACTTGGTTTTTAGTCGCTCGACCTCTTCGACTGGCAAGCCGTTAACAATCAGGTCGCCCATGAAATACCGCGCCCCTTCGTTCACGAGGAATCGATAGCTGACGCGTTTGGTAGCATCGTCAAACTCAGTCGATTCCTTAATAGCAGCGGCGAGATAGCCTCTGTGAGCGTACGCCTTGCGCACGTCCTTCAGGCCCTTGTCGATCCTCGTGCCATCCGCAACTTCGCCGGGCGTCATTCCCAGCGCGGCCGTCAAATCGTCATTGGTCAAGGCCTGATTTCCTGACCAGTCGCCTGATCCCCAGGAATAAACCACGCCTTCTTCGACTGGAATCGTGAGCGCCACTCCGTTCTCGCAGGCGCCCGGAGAGGCTTCGAGAACCGCCGTCGGTTCATGGAACTCAGCGCGCAGATAACCGAGATGCCGGTAGAGCGGAAAGAGCGTGTAGTTGGCAAACCCGCTCGCATCTTTTTTTGAGTAATCAGACTTGAGCAAAGGCTGCGAAGCTTTGATCAAGTCGGCCTCAGAGATCGCCGCGGCCCCGGGGAAACGCAGAGAGCACACGCGGATCTTGATGCCTTCGACGGTGAACATGATTTCCTGAGAGCCTTTGGCCAAGTTTGCATATGGCATGTGCTCGACATGCCCGGGAATCTTCTTCTGGGTCAACAAACGCTGCAAGGCCGCGGCAATCTTGTCGGTAGTAGTGCCGGCTTCGGGTGCGGTTCCGTCAAAGAAGGGCACGTCCTGTCTAATAGCTCGAGCGAGTTCATCCTCACTAAACCAGACAAAGTTCTCAAAGACTACTGGCAGATTCCTGGACGCTTCTTCGACCTCGAAAATTACCGTAGCCTCGCCGGCACTAGTACGAAGTTTGTATCCCAGTTTTTTGAACAATCCGGACTGCATTAGTTTTTCAGCCGCTGCGTCAATGATGTCCGGACTGATCGTGCTGCCGACCTTTAGCCCGCTGGTATCAATGACCTTTTGTGCGGAGAGTTTCTTGAGACCAACGAATTCCACCCGGCGCAGCGTGAACTGCTTCTGGGCGCGGCAAGGAGAACCAGCCATGAATAAGAATGTCACGAGCGTGGCCGCGAACATTACGCTCCTGGTCGATTGGCGAATCCAAAACTGGCACTTCCGTCTGTTTCTCATCGGTTGACTCCGGCGCGCGCTTGCAGCATCTTCAGCAGGATCCGATTCTATCTTGTATGGTTGGAGCATGGAAGGCACCGAATCAGGCAAACGCAGCCGCAAACAGACGGCGCCCGATAAACGCGGCCTGATAATCGAAGTGTGGGCGAGTCTGGGCAGCACTATGGTCGGTGAACCAGAGTTGAGTGAGATCCAGATGTCTGTTCGCACCGCGTTCGGCGAGGGCGCCGAGATGAGCCCGGCCGCAATTGCGCGGGTGCTGGCGGATGAAGGCGCAGAGTTGCGGCACCCCGAAGTGATCGAGTTCGATGCGCGCTGGCGCCAGGCAAAGATTGAAAAGGATCTCGGAAAGCTGAAGGCCCTCGATGATCTGCTGACGGGAAAACCTCTGCGATTTAAAAAAGCCGAGGCGTTGATTTGGAAACTGGAGAAACTGCGCCGGCGCGCCGAAGACTCAGGCGATTACGCCGCGTTGAAACAGGCACGAAGTATGGCGATCAGCAGCCGTCAAAGCTCTGAGTTGCTGGTGAAAGATCATCAACTAAGCCAGGACGAACGTGCAGAACAGAGAGAGATTGCAGAGTGGCTCAAGGTGTGGATTCAAACACCGGCCCTGTTTGCCGATTGGCTCGAGCTTCGGCGTCGCTCGCCGGAGTTTCAAAAGCAGTTTTCAACGAATGAGGTGGCTCCGTAGATACAAGGAGCCAAATGTTCGTAGACTACAGAGTTATCCTAGTAATCGAGCCAGGAGCGACCGCCTGGCCAAAAAGTCGGTCAATTGATTGCTGGGAACGCGGACGTCTCGTCCGCACTGAGCGCGCAGCGCGAAAGACAGCTGGTTATCTTGGCTATGCAATGATATGCACGCAACGGGATGCGGACGAGACGTCCGCGTTCCCAGCATTTACTGGCCTCATGCGTCCTAAATCGACTTTTTTGGGCAGGCCAGTAGCGGCGTGTAACCACTATCCGCTCGTCAGGAACGGGCAACTAACATTGCGCTCCTAAAGGAGCTTCGCAACCGATTAGAGACTGCCGCGCTATAAACATTCCGTCCCTCCGGGACTGTTCGTTCCAAACTCCGAGTCGATGAGTCTAGTAGGCGTGTACTGCCGGTTGGGCCGCAAACGGATTGGCTTTCTGATATGCGTGCGTCAGGCGAAGCAAGCTTGCTTCGCTCCAGTAAGGTCCCATTAGTTGCAAACCCATCGGGAGACCGTCTGCCGACAGTCCGCAGGGAATGCTGATCCCGGGAACGCCCGCCAGATTTGCTGTCACCGTAAAAACATCGTTGAGGTACATCGCCAACGGATCGTCGACCTTTTCACCGAACATGAATGCGGGCGTCGGCGTAGTCGGCGTCAGTACCGCGTCGCATTTCTCGAAAGCCTTCGCGAAGTCCTGACGCAGTAACGTGCGGACCTTTTGGGCTTTCAAATAATACGCGTCGTAATAACCAGCTGAGAGTACGTAGGTACCAAGCATGATGCGGCGTTTTACCTCCGGCCCAAATCCTTCATCGCGGGTTTTGCGATACATTTCCCGGAGCGCCGGCGCATCTTCAGCGCGAAAGCCGTATCGCACACCATCAAAGCGCGCCAGGTTAGACGAAGCTTCCGCGGTGGCAATGATGTAGTAAACCGCGATCGCGTATTTCGCATGTGGTAGATCGATGTCGACGATGTCCGCGCCCAAATCGCGATAGACTTCGATTGAGTTCTCGATCGCAGCGCGCACTTCCGGGTTCAGCCCTTCACCGAGCAACAGCCGAGAGACGCCCAGCCGCATTCCCTTGATCTCTCCGTTCAGTTCAGCTGAGTAGTCGGGGACCGGCACGTCGGCAGTAGTCGCATCGTGCGGATCACGGCCGGCGATGACTTGCATCACCGCAGCGGCATCCGCCGCCGTGCGGGTAAGTACTCCAATTTGATCAAGTGACGAGCCGAAAGCGACCAGGCCATAGCGCGACACGCGGCCATAAGTTGGTTTCAATCCGATCACACCGCAAAAAGCCGCCGGCTGGCGAACGGAACCTCCCGTGTCAGAGCCGAGAGCTGCCGGGACAATCCCCGCCGCCACTGACACAGCCGAGCCTCCTGATGAACCGCCGGGCACTCTGGACACGTCCCACGGATTCTTCACCGGTCCGAACGCAGAGTTCTCGTTTGAGGAACCCATCGCAAATTCGTCGCAGTTTGTCTTGCCAATAATCACCGAACCCGCCGCGTTCAATCGACCGATGACCGTGGCGTCATAGGGCGGGCGATATGATCCTAGAATGCGCGAGCCGCAGGAAGCCTGCATGCCGCGAACACAAATATTGTCTTTGACAGCGATCGGAATTCCGGCGAGTGGCATGGCCGCTCTGCCGGCCCGATCGATGGCGTCAACCTGCGCGGCATGATTCAGAGCGCCTTCACGATCAATTTCCAGAAACGCATTGAGCTTTTCGTTTAGCTTTTCCGCTGCGCTCAGGGCAGATTCCGTCACGGCGCGGGCGCTGATGTCACCATCAACGATGCCGTCTCGCATTCTTGCGATGCTTTTAGACATGACTGCTATCGAAGAGTCCTCTCGATTGATGTTTACAAAACTCTTTTCGTGAAATTTAATGTGATTTCGTGGATCGTCTCGCCCGCAATTAAGAGAGAGCCACGAAAATCAGACGAAATGACGAAACCCTACTATTCCGATCGAGCTTCAACAATTCAGGAAGCTCAACGGCCAATTGGCCAATTGTTAGCGAGTTAACCCAAAATCTTCGGGACGCGGAAATGACCGGCCGCAGCGTCGGGCGCCTGATCCAGCGCCAACTCTTGTCCCAGCGACGGCTGCAGCTCGTCCGATCGCCATGACACAGTCTGCTCGCCTTGGGGAGTGAGACCGCCCAGGGCTGGTTCGACGGCTTTGGTGTCGATGGCGTTCAATTGCTCAACGTAGCTGACAATCTCAGAAATCTGCGGCGCGAAGAGCCTTCGTTCGTCGTCAGTGATTTCCAGATGTGCGAGCTGCGCAATCTTTTCGATGTCGGTTTCAGTAATCGGCATGATTAAGTGTCCGTCCGTGCCTCGCGGCGTGCGATGCAATTCTCGGCGGCGCGGATAAACCGTTCTCTTAGATCTTCATCCGCGATCTCGCCGGCCGCCGAAATTAGCTCGTCCGGGATTGGTCCTCTCACTCTGTCTCGCGGACCCGGTCGATTTTGGGAGCGCACCTGCTCGACCGTCGCCGGATCGATGCGGAACTCGATGTTCTCAACCACATCGCGATCCAGCAATTTATTGATGCGCAAGATTAATTCAAGACTCATCGACTGCATCTGCTTTTGCCAGATAATATCAGCAACCGAAACGATTAGCGTTTTGCGAAACAGGCGGAAGGGGATGGCGTGACGACGCAAACCGTCACCGGCGGCGCGCGTCCAGGCGATCTTGGCGGCGATCTCAGCCATTTCCGGGTTAGCGCCGGTGGTATTCAAAAGTTTGGGTAATAAGCGCGCAACGTCTATCATCTGGTTTCACCTATCTCAGTGGCACAGACTTCTTACTCTGCGATCGAGTTGGAAGCCCCTAATCAGAGACTGAAGTCTGTGCCACTATCGCAACTCGAAGTGAATGTGAAGTTTAATGGAAGACAACCGAAACAACCAAGCGAGTTTGCCGCAAGCATTTGATTTAACCAGGGGTGCCGGTGAACGCCCGCGGATTATCTTGCTGCCGAAGATCGTCCTCGCGTCCGGAAGTCCCCGCCGGGCTGAAATTCTCAAAACCGTCAATTGGCCTTTCGAAATAGTGCGGCCGGATATTGATGAGACTCGTCAGGAAAATGAAGACGCGGTGACCTATGTCGAGCGCCTGGCTCGAATCAAGGCGGAAGCCGTCGCCGGGCGAGTCACGAGTTCGCTGATTGTCGCCGCCGACACGACTGTAGTGATCGGTGAACAGATCCTGGAGAAGCCGAGCGATCAAAATGACGTGCGCGGAATGTTGAGCCAGTTAAGCGGTCGATGGCATCAGGTGATCACCGGGGTGGCGCTTATCGACAGGGGTATCTCCGCCACAAAAGTCGCGCACGAAGTCACCGAAGTAAAATTTGCGGAGATGAGCCAGGATGAAATTAATTGGTATGCATCCAGCGGCGAGCCAATGGATAAGGCCGGCGCTTATGCGATTCAGGGACTCGGAGCGCGCTTCATCGAAGGGATTCGGGGGGATTTCTTCAACGTCATGGGGCTGCCGCTGCGTTTGCTTTACGAGATGATGCGAGAGTTGGCCTAGTGGAGCGCGGACATCCCTGTCCGCATTAGCGCGAACAAATTTCTTTCCTTGAATGAGATCCAAGTGTTGAAGCTGAGCGTGCTGCGCACGCTGGCGGACAGGGATGTCCGCGCTCCATATGCGTTAGAGAATTTTATTGAGCCGTTCAGCCAATTGCTTCGCAAGATCTGCCGTCGGATCCATGCCGCCAATCGTGGCAGCCACATTCCCCTGCTTGTCGATAATCACCACTGACGGTAACTGATCGACGCCTAACTTTTTCGAGACAACGCCATCCGGATCGCGCAGCACCGTTACTTTGTACTTTCGACTTAGCTCACGCAGCGCTTCGTCCGCAGCGTAGTTTTTGGACTTGGGCGTCTCTGATTCGGTGCTGACCCAATAGACCGCAACTCCGCGCCCGGCATACTGGTCGGCAAGTTTCTTCACCGCCTCCATCTGGTTTCTTGTCAGCGGTAGCCATGAGGCGCCGAATGCCAGCACCACTACTTCACCGCGCAAGCTGTTTGAGGTTACTGCCCCTCCGTCAATGGAGCGCAGAGAGAATTCTGTCGCTTGATTGTGGGCCGGAGCCGGTACACCGGCTGACATCGCCACGGCCGCCAACATACATGCCGCCACCGTAGCGATGACGTTGCGAGTTTTGCTAAACATCTTTCCTGCCTTTTCCTGGCCGCCGCTTCAAGCCCCTCTTTGGGATTGGCGACCAAATCAACGAGCGATTAGATGATGGTGGAAGGCGCCTCGTTGGACTATTTCTTAGTGTCGCGAAAACCGGCCTAAATGGGCTCATTTCTTAGCCGGGGCGATCCCAAAAACATCTTCGTGCAACCGCTGGTAATCTTCCCACGTGTCCATGTCGCGCGCAACATAGGGAGATTCAATCGGGACCCTTTTGACCTGATCGCGATGCGCAGCGAACAGCGCACGCAGACCGCCCTCGGGGTCGAGTGCCAGTAATTCATTCCTGTAGGCAAGATCGATCAAGACAGGATGTCCGCCGCGTCCTGCATGCTCGGGCTGGACGAGCCTGGCTCCGCGCCGCCATTCGTCGATAATCATCCCAATGGTTTCAGCCGACACGGCAGGATGATCGACCAGCGCAATGATTAATCCGCGAGCGTTGGCGTTAACTTGCTCGACGCCCCTGGCGATCGACTCACTCATTTCACTGTCCGGATCGGGATTGACTGCGTAAGTAAGGTCGAGGGCTGTTAAGCGTTGCTGGATCTCTTTAGCGCGATGACCCACGACGACGACAATGTCACGGATCTCAGCCGCGCGTAGATTGCTAATGCAGCATTCGATAACGGTGCGATCACCGAAGGGAAGCAGCGCCTTGAAGGCGCCCATGCGGCGAGAGCGTCCAGCGGCCAGGACAATAGCGGCGATGTCTTCCACGGACAAAAGTTAACCACAAAGTCACCAAGCCACAAAGGAGTGGACTTCGGGAGCGTACGCGTCCTTGCGTTCGGTCCGCGGGCGGCTGAGCCGCTGTCTTTACACTAACTCATGAAGGGCGCGCAGCGTATATTCACGCGTCATCTGCTTTCGCCAGTTCATGACAAAGTCTGTGTTATCCAGCGGCCGGGCTTTGATGTAGCACGCTTCGGCCGCTGCCTGGATATGTTCTTCGTCAAACGGTTGGTCGATCAAAACCTGCTCCGCTTCTCTCACCTGGACGGGTGAAGGAGCGACTGCACCGAGGACGATCTTTGCATCGGTGACCCGGTCGCCACCGCTCCCGGTTCTGACCCAGGCGGCCACGCCCAGCACGGGAAAATCAAATGCGCCGCGGCGGCGAAGCTTTTGATAAGACGCGCGCCAGCCGTTGGTGGGCGGCAGATGAATATCAACCAGGAGTTCATCCGGCCGCTTCTTCAAATAATCAATCCCGTCGTCGTTGTAAAACCCCGATGCATCGATCATCCTTTCGCCGAGTGTGGAAACCAGACGAAACTTAGCGCCGATCGCCACCATCACTGGAACGAGATCGGAAGACTGCACGGCCCAGCACTTCGAACTTCCGGGCGCGACCCAGCAAACGTCGCCGTCTTTCTTCAGACAGAAATTGATTGCCTTACGCCATTCATAATTCTGATCGTAGTAGTTGCAACGCGTATCCAGCAGCAGGTTGCCGCCAATCGTCCCCATATTGCGCAGGAGCGGAGTCGAGATTGTGCGCGCAGCGCTGGCGACAACAGGATAGTCGCGTTTGATGATCGGATGTTCGACGATGTCCGAGAGCAGAACCGAAGCGCCTATTCTGAGCCCGCCTTTTCCATCTCCGTCGATCTTATTCAGTTCAGACAGGCGCATGACTGAGATGACCGTGCGCGGCATCTGTTGCCGGCGCTTCATATTCGGATAGAGATCGGTGCCGCCGGCCACGAACTGCGCGTCGGGCCCGGTGTCGCCGATGATCTTTACTGCGTCCGCGATGGTTCGCGGGACGTGGTAGTCGAATTTGGGTAAGCGCATCATAGGGTTTACGTTGTTGCTATCTGATCAGTCTTCTGCTGTGACGCGACTTGATCGGTTTCAACGACCCAAGCTATGACATTCAAGAATTGCTCCAGCGCCCCGTCATTTGCAAGAGTTGAAAGTGGAACGCCGTGCTTCTTGTCATCAATACTTTCTGGCGGCAGGTTGACTCCAGGAATTTCGTTGAGTCGGCGAAGAATTTCTTTGCGTGTCTCCTCCGAGATTCCGTTTCTTTTCTTCATGCGCATAAAGTTGATGCCGACTATCCCATCAATAGATACGCCCGTGGGAATGAGCGCGTGGTTGGTATCTGATTCAAAGTATGGCGCGAATGACTGCTTCTCCACTTTACGTAAGACGCCTTGCCCTCGGACCACTTCAATATTTTGTTAGCAACTTCTATTTCTTCGGATGAGCAGCTTTCGGCCAGTGCTTCAAAGAATGTAGTCGCACTTATCGGCGCGGGGGTGGAGCCCTTTACAGTCTCACTTCGAGCAGTTTGTCCGATCACTCGCGGTCTCAGCGCCTTCTGTTGGTGTAGTCCACTGGCATATTGCTTAATTTCAATTGCGAGAACCTCAGTTCGGTTCATCTGTTCATTCAAGAACTCGACGATGCGTTGAAGTTCAGTTGGAATTTCGTCTCCGACAAAGAGCAAACGGACATTCCGATCTTGAAGATTCTTATTTGCCAATTGCCAGAACTGTTCCGGCTCCATTTGATCATCTAAGAACTCATTGAGCTTTTCGTCGGCGGATTCACCGTGCGTTCTTGCAAATCTCTCTCGCAACCGATCTGCTGGCCAATAAATGACGGCATTCGCTGCGTAATCCAACATTTGTCCAACGACTTCGCGGCGAATTCTTGTGTCCGCGCTTCGTTTCACTTCAACAATGGTTGGTATCGCGTCCTGATCAAGAAACAGATGGTCGGCTGACCAACGCCCACCGCCACCTTCTCGGGATGGGACTCCGGCTTCGCGTTCAATAAACAACCACTTCCTGGGCGCCTTTGGATCGATTTGGTTTCCAGCTAAAAGCGAAGGATACTTAGCGAGCAACATCTGCAATAGATCCTCAGAATCGTATGCCTGCTCGTTCATTTCAAGGAGCTCGCCGTCTTGTTGAATTAGAAAGATTCCGGGGTTGTTCATAGGTCACGCGCGCTTCTTTTCTTTGATCTTCAACTCCGGATGTCTGGCGAGGAAACCACCACGTTTCATCTTATACCGACCTGGTTTGAGCGTCGCCTCTTCATCGATGCCAGCCGCCAGATCAGCTTTGTAGTCTTCCTCTGAAACTTCGATGGTTACGTTTACGCCGTCGTCTTCAATCACAGTGAAGACAAAAGGTCTATAGGTTGATGGTTCTTGTTCGCTCATAGATTTCTTGTTCGGTCTTATCGGCCTTGCGCGCTGAGATTATCCGTACCAGGTCAGCGGCGCGCTCTGCGTAAACCACGTACAATAATCGCCGACTCGAAAGCCCGATGATTACGAACCGGGTCTCACCGACGGAGTGCCCAGCGTCGTAATCTTCTATAGCATTCGGGTCGTAGAACACCTCGGTAGCCTCTCCGAAGCTGACTCCGTGCTTGGAGACATTCTCAACAGCTTTTTGATCATCCCACTCGAACCTCAAGTTAGATTCCTCTTTGCCATTCTATGCTTGCACTTTCGCAATTGCGAGCTATATGAATGGCGCCTCCTCAGTCCAAATCATTTCGCCACGTCCTTCCGCACATACAACAGCAAATCGACGCCGGGCCGCAGCGCGTACGTGCCGTCGTCCTTGCCGGAACTCACGAGGACATAACGATCGCCGTAGGCCTGATTAAGGTGTTCTTCCTGCGCCATCGAACCGACAATTATTGGTTCATTGGTAGCCACAACTTGCTGGTAATAGCCTACGCGCTTGTAATCGCGCAGGTACCAGGGCAGAGGCCAATAGTCGGGTGAGACCATTGCTATACCAGTGTCATTACCCGTTCCCAGACGCTTTGAGATGCGATCGATCTCGGCGAGCATCTGCAGCAGATCACGGCGCGTGTGCGCATAGACATAAGGGTACTGGTCGTTGTCATAGTTAATGAAGTTGAGTTCGTACATCTGGTAGCTGCTAACCGCCAGCGCCACCAAGATTGCGAGAAAGAAATGCGGGGAAGGCCTGAACGTGTCCGAGCGGGAATACAGAATGTAACCCGCATAAGCTGCCAGTAAGAGAAGAGCAGCTATGTATGACGACTTGTACGAGATATCTGAGTCCCACATGACGCCAGCAACGCCACCCGCTTCGCCGTACTTAAACTTCGTGAAATGTCCGAAGATGATCAGTGCGATCGCGCCAACTGCAATTGACAAAGGAAGCCACGGCTCGCCAAACCTTTGGTAGAGCTGGTCGAGAGCATAGCCGCTGACGATAGCCAGTGGAACAATGAAGTTCAGAGAAATCCAGGGCGTCTTGTATTCCACCAGTGAATAACCGACGAGGATGCCGAATGCCCACTGGGCCGCAAAGACCGCGAAGCGATTTTTGGCGCGCCACACTGCCACCGCGGCTCCGATTCCGCCCAGCAACAGCAGCGGCGATTCTATTTGCCTGAGCCATTCGAAGTATTGCAGAAAAGGGTGCGCGTGCTCGTGAGTACGATGACGCCAAAGGCTCAGCGTTTTCAGCGCGTCGCTGACACCCTTTGGATAGTTCATAAAGAACGACGAGTAGAACAGGACATTTACCACCACGAAGACGGCAAAGGCCACCAGCGCCACCGTGGTCAGGGACACCCCCCCACCAAAACGGTCGATAGTTTGGCGGAAACGTTCGCCCATGGACGGCCCATTTATCTTTCCCGCCAACTTGTCGCGCAGCCGGAAATAGACGCTCGTCGTAATGAGGGCGATCAGCAGCACCGGCGCATTAATGATCCAGGTCTCCTTTGTCGCCACCATCAACGCCGCGGAAATCGACGTCAGAATCAAATAAGACGCGCGCCTGGTGTCATAGTATTTCAGACCAGCCACGACGATTCCCAATGTGAAAAAGACAAACAGGGATTCGTGGATAAAATAGCGGGAGAGATAAACGGCCCCGGGTGAGATTGCCACCAGGCCCGCCGCCGAAAGGGCGCCCACGGTTCCGATTCGCTTCCGCAATAGGAGCACCAGCCAGATCGTGCCGATGCCGAAAGCAGCCGTGACCAGGCGAATATTGAAAGTGGTCAGGCCGTATTTGTCGCCGAAGGCTTTACCCCCGAAGAACCGGGCGATCCAGGGAATGACGGCCGAGAAGAAATAGAGTGTCGGGCCGTGATAGTTTTCCGGGTTGTATTCGTATCTCCCTTCGCGAACCAGCGTTACCAGAAAGTTTCCGTTAACACCTTCGTCGTGGTGCAGGGGAACGAGCGAAAGGTTGTAAAGGCGTAGGAAAGCGCCCACGATCAGAATCCCCAGAGAAGACAATCGCCAGGTAAGCTCAGAAATCCCCGAGCCGTCGACAGGCGTGCTTGCTTCGAAAGGCTTTTCTGCCCGCACGTCTTTCTTACGGTTTGATTTTGTAGAGGTGGTACTCACCTATTTTTATGATTTCCGGATAACTGCTAAAGAAGTCGGTATTCACGGGCATTACCGAATGTTCCTGTGGATCGATGACAACATAATCGACCCCGTATTTGCTGAGCAAGCTCGCCGCGTCAGCCGAGCCCGAGTAGATCCTCTTGATATCAGATTCGCGCTGGCCAAAATTGATTCCGTGCGTCCAGATATGCCCTGGATAACCCATCAGTGACCGCCGGCCCGTCAGAAAAACCGGCGTGTTGTGAATAGGCGCGTGCAAAATCGTGGCGCGCGATGGTGTCTGCCGCTTGATCATTTCGGCAAAGGCGACACCATCGCGATCGAACTCCTGATACTCGCCTTGTCTGGTTATCAGAGCGAAGACGTCCAGGGCGCCGGCGAGCGTTAGTACGACCAAGAGTCCACCCGCCAGCACGCGATGCCAGGCTCTTCCTTGCCACAGTCGAGCCAGCAACAAGGCAACTATCGGTGCAGAAGCGACCCACCAGTAGAAGAGAACTTTCACGTTGTCCCAAACCCACGGCGCCAGCTTTACCATGTTTGGAATAATGAAGCACAGCGTGAAGGGCAGGAAGAAAAACAGCAGCTTGCGCGAGATCAGATAGTCGTCAGTTTTCCAAAGCAGGGCCGCGATCAGCAGCGGAATGAAGAGCCCGGTGTTCTTGAACCAGAACCAGAGGAAATTGGCATTGCCGCTGTCCCAGCCGAACTCCCAACCAATAAAGGCACTGGTGCTGACCGCGCTGCCATGAGTTGACCACAACAACTGCGGGATCGCTATTACTGAAGCGACAGCAAAGAAAGCGAGCCACTCGCGCCAACGCGGCCAGTTGATCGGGGCCAGACAAGCACCCACGCCCATGACTACAATAAAGCTGTGCGCATGCACCAGCGGTAACAGACCGGCGACCACACCCGCCGCGAGCATCCGCCTGGTGGACGGAAAGAGTAAAAAGGAAAAAGTGAAAAGGGAAGAATTACCGACGGTTGAACCGGCTCCTCCCCTCATTGTCCCTGCAGGTGCCATCCCCTTGTCCCGACGATCTTCCTTTTTTACTTTTGCCTTTTTACTTTTTACTTCCGCGTCGCTTTGCGATGCGGCCCACCATTGCGTGAAAACAATCGCGGCCAGCGGGATGCCCAGAAGAAAGCCACGCTGCGGCACCAGCAAGCTGGTCACGGCGTTACCCCAACGCCAACCTTCCGCAACTTCGGGGAGAATTGTGTACGAATGCGGAATATGTCCCAGCAAACGAAACACACCGCTATCAGTCTTGTTCACGTCGCTGAACAGCATCGCCCAACCGAGGCCGCCGTTCAGAAGTATCAAAACCGGCGTCAGAATCGCGGCAGTGCGATTGCGCAGGAGTTTCTGTCCAAAGCGATGCAGCACTCCGACCAGCGCCACGCCCAGAAAATAGTTTTCGATGAAAAGGGAATCGCGCAGAGTGGCGCCGGCGCGGACGAACATCGCTGAGACAAAGTCGGTCAGGAATGGATAGGTAAAACGGGCGCCGGCAAAGGTCGGGTCCTCGGGCGGAAAGTTTTGGCCAAAGGCGAAACGCGTGATCACGCTCAGGTGAAAAGGGAGGTCTCCATAGTTGTTCAGCACTCCAGTGTAAATTCCGTCCGGCTTATCAAACATGGCCCGAGAGAACACCAGCCACATGCCGATCACCACCGCCGCATAGAAAAGAAAATAAATGAATGCCCATCGATCTGGCCGGGTGACTGAGCGACTGATTGCCCGAGTCATCCGGTTAAGATCCTGGTCGATTTGAGCGCGGATCTGCGGGTTTCGCAGCAGCAGAGCGGGCGTTGCCAGCGCGACTCCTGTCAGAGCCATAGTGGCGTTTGTTAATCCGATTAATAGAGCGAAGGCGAAACCAATCAGGCCCAGGAGGGCGAATCCTATACAAGTGCCGGTGCATAAACGCGAAACGAGCGGTGCGTCCTCATCCCAGGTGTAGGTGAGAAGCGTGCCGCTCGCTATGGCAATCAGGGATAGGGCGAGAGATATGAACATCCGAACATTCTAGAGTTGTTCGTTGATAAGATGTCTACAAACGTCAGCCATGTTCGCAAGCTTTAGGAAATGCGAAAGACTCCGAGTTAATGTTTGTTCGTGTGGTTTCGTGGATCGTCTTTCAGACCAAACACACGATCCACGAAATCACACGAACCGGCACGAAAAAGAAGGCGTCGCGCTAGATGCTCATGATCTCGTGTTCTTTGGACTTTGACAGCTCGTCGATTTTTGAGATGAATGAGTCGGTTAGTTTTTGCACCTCGTCCAACCCGGCGCGTTCAGCATCTTCAGAAATCGATTTGTCCTTCAGCATCTTTTTCAACTTGTCGTTCTCGTCACGGCGGATATTACGTACGGCGGTGCGATGCTCTTCGGCGATCTCGTGGACTTGTTTGGCAAGCTGCCGGCGCCGTTCTTCGGTTAGCGGCGGAATGGGAATCCGCACCAGCTTGCCGTCATTCGATGGATTCAAGCCCAAATCGGCGGTACGAATCGCTTTCTCAATGTTCGCCACTTGCGTCTGATCCCATGGCTGCACGGTAAGCATCTGCGGCTCGGGCGCGTGCACGGAAGCTACCTGATTAAGTGGTGTTGGCGTGCCGTAATAATCAACCTGGATGTTATCGAGCAGACTAACCGCCGCCCGCCCGGTTCGCACCGTGGCCAACTTGCGGCGCACATCGTCGATCGCCGCTTCCATGCGCGGCTTGGTTTCTTTGATGACGTCTCTTTCGCTCATGACGAACTCCGTAAAGAGTGGGTCGGGCCTTTCGCTCCTGGCTCACGTTATGCACGCACCGCGCAAGTCCAAAATCCGTTATTCGTGATAGACAAAACAACGGCTTTAGTCAAGCCTTCACCGACTGAGAAAGACTCAGTTGCAGTCGTGACTTACCCGCGTTCCGATACCAGATCCCCGGGTGACTACACGGGCAATGTTTCCCGGCTTCCTCATATTGAAGACAATGATCGGAAGGTTATTGTCCATACAAAGAGAGATCGCCGAGGCGTCCATTACTTTGAGTTGTTTCTCCAGGACTTCGAGGAAGGTGATGCATTCGAATCTGGTAGCTTTCGGATCGACCATTGGATCCGCCGAATAAATTCCATCGACCTTGGTGGCCTTCAGAATGATGTCCGCTTTTATCTCTGCCGCGCGTAACGCCGCGGCGGAATCGGTAGAGAAAAAAGGGTTCCCGGTTCCAGCGGCAAAGATCACGATCCGTCCTTTCTCGAGGTGACGAATTGCGCGACGGCGAATAAAGGGTTCCGCCAGCTGAGGGATGTCTATCGCGGACAGCACACGGGTCTGAATGCCGGTTTTTTCCAGAGCGTCCTGCAAAACTACGGCGTTCATGACCGTTGCGAGCATACCGATGTAATCGGCGGCCGAGCGATCCATATTACCGGCACTCTTTGAGAGACCGCGAAATATGTTGCCACCGCCAACCACTACCGCGACCTGAATTCCCAGATCGTGAACTTGCTTGATTTCGTCGGCCACCGCCAACGCCACGTTCACATCGATGCCGAAGGTCTGCTGGCCCATCAGGGCCTCTCCGGATATCTTCAGGAGCACGCGACCGTAGGCTGGGGCATTTTGATTTTCAATGCTCATTTTGGTAGGCGGCAATTTAACGATCCTTGCTTTGCGCCTTTGCGTCAAAATTGGATCACGCAAAGACAAGCTGAGGACTTGTTAACTTCCAGCTAGTTTAGCAACTTCGTCGCCAAAGTCGTCGTCGCGCTTGGCGAGGCCTTCACCCATCTTATAACGGGCGAACCTTCTGATCGTGATCGTCTCGCCGGTCTGCGCGATTCTTTCGGTGACCAGCTCGCCGACTGTCTTGGCCGGATCCTTAATAAAGGGCTGATCGAGCAAAACAAACTCTTCATAGAATTTGTTGAGGCGGCCTTCGACGATCTTGTCGATGACCTGGTCCGGCTTGTTCGCGTTCTTGGGATCATTCCTGGCTTGGGTACGAGCGATCTCGCGCTCCTTATCCAGCGTTTCCTGGGCTACCTCTTCACGCGAGATATGTCTCGGCTCGGCGGCAGCAATGTGCATGGCGATGTCTTTCACCAACTGCTGAAACTCCACGCTGCGGGCGGCGAAATCGGTCTCGCAGTTTACTTCGACCAACACGCCTACCTTACCGCCCATGTGAATGTACGATCCGACGACTCCTTCGGCGGCGACGCGCCCTTCTTTCTTCTTGGCTGATGCCAGACCGCGTTCACGCAGGATTTCAATCGCCCGCTCTTCATTGCCTTCGGCTTCGGTAATGGCCTTCTTGCAGTCCATCATTCCCGCGCCTGTTTTTTCGCGCAGTGCTTTAATCGCCGCTGCGTTTATTTCTGACATGATTCCTTATCTCTCCCTGAGTAGTGATACAGATTTTAGTCTGTGAATTTAAATATCCGACTGCACAGATCAAAGTCTGTGACACTCACTTCATGAAAACGCGCAGCCCGGCGGATATCCGCTTTTGAGGCTGCGCTCGCCGATGAATTGAAATTGCGCTGATTCTAGCTGGCGGCGACGACCTCCGCACTCTCGTTTTCGGGTTCATTCTGCAGCACAGCGTTATCTGGTTGGGCAGTGACCGGTTCCGCACTGAGTTCCGGCGGCGCGGCCTCAGGAACCGTCTGCTCGGGTTCGTTCCCCGCTGGGGCCGGGATAGCGGCGCTTTCGGCCGATTCGACTGACGCTACGGCTTCCGTGCTGGCTTCCGATGCCGGCTCGTCTCCGGAAGCGCCACCCTCGGTCAACATTTGCTGGCCCTCGAGCACGGCATCAGCGATCCGTGAAGCGAACAGCCGAACTGCGCGCAGAGCGTCGTCGTTACCGGGAATCACATAATCGATTCCTTCCGGCGAGCAGTTGGTATCGACTACTGCAATGACCGGAATGCCGAGCTTGTTTGCTTCGGCGACGGCGATCTCTTCCTTGCGCACGTCGATGACGAAAACCAGATCGGGCAAACGGTTCATACTCTTGATGCCGGAGAGCACCTTCTCCAGACTTTGCCGCTCGCGATCGAGCTTAATGCGCTCTTTCTTGGTCAGCTTCTCATAACGGCCATCGGTCTGCATTGCTTCGAGATCTTTCAAACGTTTGATCGACTTTTGTACCGTCTGAAAATTCGTCAGCAAGCCGCCGAGCCAGCGCTGATTCACGTAATACTGTCCCGAGCGCTCTGCCTCTTCGCGCACCGCGTCCTGCGCCTGGCGCTTGGTGCCTACGAAGAGCACTGTCTTACCGCGATCTTCCGCAACCATGTTGGCCACGGCCTGCAGCGCCTCCCGAAACATTTTCTGCGTTTTTTGCAGATCGATAATGTAAATGCCGTTGCGCTCTCCGAAAATGTATTCTTTCATTTTCGGATTCCAACGGCGTACCTGGTGGCCAAAGTGAACACCGGCCTCCAGCAATTCTTTCATCGTAACCGTAACCAAAAAGCTTTCTCCTTTATGTCAATTGGCTTATGTACTCGGCGCGACCCGCGCTTTCGCTTTGAAAGCAACCAATCAAAATCGCGACGATGGATTCAAAATACATTTCCGATTTTCAATTGCGGATTGCTGATTGAAATCCGGAAGCGGCATAACTGATTCGCACGACGCCAATCGCAAATCGGCAATCGCCAATGTTCCTATCTCTTTGAGAACTGGAAGCGCTTGCGCGCGCCCTTTTGTCCGTACTTCTTGCGCTCTTTGATTCGCGGGTCTCTGGTAATCAGTCCGGCCTGTTTCAACGCCGGTCTCAGGTCGCCGTTATATTCAATCAGGGCGCGTGTGATCCCATGACGAATCGCACCGGCCTGGCCCGAGGGACCGCCGCCGGCAACGTTGACCAGCACGTCAAACTTGGCGCCAGTTTCCGTCAAGTTAAGCGGTTGACGAATAATCATGCGGTGTGTTTCGTTGGGAAAGTACGCCTCGAAGGCTTTCCGATTGACCAGGAAATTACCAGCACCAGGTCGCAAATAGACTCGAGCAGTCGAAGTCTTGCGCCGCCCGGTTCCGTAGTATTGAATTTCTGCCACGTCTTTAGTCCTTCTATTCTCGATTTCTACTTTTGATTTTTGCGTGAAGGGAAGTCGAGGGTTTGCGGTAACTGCGCGGCATGAGGATGCTCGGCATCAGCATAGACCTTTAACTTCTTCGCCATTGCCTTCCCGAGTTTTGTCTTGGGCAGCATTCCTTTCACGGCGAACTCAATCACCCGCTCGGGGTGTTTGGTAAACATTTCGGTCACGGTTGTCTGTCGCAGGCCACCAGGGTAGAGGGTATGACGGCTATAGACTTTGCCGGTCGCTTTTGATCCGGTGAACATTGCCTTACGAGCGTTGACTACGATGACATGATCACCCATGTCCAGAAACGGCGTCCATTTCGGATTCCGTTTGCCAGTTAGAATAGCGGCTACTTCAGAGGCCAGATGCCCGACGGCCTTACCGGCGGCATCGACGACGTACCACTTCCGCTCCTGGGCCAGGCTCTGGCCGCTGGGAAAGTATGTTGACATAGATAAGTCCTTCTATTTTAAGCGCCTAAAACGCGAACGGTTAGAATAGGAAACAGGCAAAGCGTTGTCAAGTTACGCGCTGGTCAATTGCGACTCAAGAATTGTTTCCTCGAGTTCGCAATGGGTCTCATCACCTTTTGCGCCGCCAAGACTCGCTCAACCTCGCTTCGAGGACTTCCGAGAAAATCGTCAGATGAAGACCGCTGAGGGAAGATCACTTCACTTTGAATTTTGATGCTGCTAGTATGGGCCAGCCGCGGTCAAGCCGGCGTAGCTCAGTTGGTAGAGCAACTGATTTGTAATCAGTAGGTCGGGGGTTCAAGTCCCTTCGCCGGCTCCAATGAATCGATATTTGTGTCACACCGAACGACCGAAATGGCGCGCCTCAACGGCCGTAGCGTTCTTTATCTTCGCGCACTTGCAAAACCGTAGTAACCTCAGTTAAAGTGACGAGTTTGCGGCTAGGGCCGGAGTGCGCGCTTAGGGAACGTCAGTTTTGTCGTTTCTCACTGGTTCCATTCGTGGGTAACTGCGTCAATTGAAAAGGCAGGGGTGGTCGAGTGGTTAATGGCACCGGGCTGTAAACCCGGCAGGCTAACGCCTTACGTAGGTTCGAATCCTACCCCCTGCACCAAGTGGAATTTCAAATTTGAGATTTGAGATTTCGGAAGGGTGAGCGGGTGTAGCTCAGTTGGTAGAGCATCAGCCTTCCAAGCTGAGGGTCGCGAGTTCGAATCTCGTCGCCCGCTCCAATATGTCGGACAAGTTGTTAACTTGTCGGTTTGAGTTGAGCGAAGACGCAAGTTCGCAACTTGCGCTACAGCCCGCGTAGCTCAGGGGTAGAGCGCCTCCTTGGTAAGGAGGAGGTCATGAGTTCAAATCTCATCGCGGGCTCCATTAGGGTAAGCGGGCACAGACTGCAGTCTGTAATTTCAAGTTTGTCCCGGTTCGAGTAATAAGAGAGAGCACAGACTGAAGTCTGTGCCACAAGAGGAACAGGAAAAGATGAGCAAAGAGAAATTTGATCGGAGCAAGCCGCACGTGAACATCGGGACTATAGGACACGTGGATCACGGGAAGACGACCTTGACGGCGGCGATAACGAAGGTGCTGGGGAAGACGAATCC